>Ga0129307_1000019_pt1 | contig 273652 bp, 249 predicted proteins | sample P1105metagenome_FD_94437 | JGI IMG/M metagenome (GOLD analysis project Ga0129307, IMG submission 94437) | Capybara group fecal microbial communities from Wisconsin, USA - P1105 metagenome | ecosystem: Host-associated > Mammals > Digestive system > Large intestine > Fecal | place: USA...
AGAATATTCAGTTTTCTGCATTGAAAATGTTGCAAAAGAACTTGGTAAATCTGGTTCAGAATTATTTCAGATTCTCAATTCTTCAGGCCTCCTTCATTCATATATTATTCCTTCTTATGAAGCACTTCATACACAAAGTAAGCAGTACATAGTTGACGAAATTATCTCTGTCCTTAAAGAAAGGAATCTTGTTGCATGAAGCTCTATCACGGTTCAACAGTTATTTTAGATAAATCACTTGTTTCTTACGGTCGTGATAACCTTGATTTTGGCAAAGGCTTTTACACAACAAGTATGCAGAGCCAGGCAGAAAAATGGGTTCAGCGTTTTATTTCCCTTGGTAAAAAAGGCATCATCGATAAATCAACGTCCTTGCAGCGCCTTAAGTTTGAAAAGCCAAATAATCAGATTTGCTTTATCAATCAGGAAGTTGTTGATAGTCTTTTACATTTTGAATCTAGCTACGAAGCAAAAGGAGACAATGCATGACAGCAGACGCTACTCTTTTGCAGATGAAATACGCACGAATAATTTCCTTTCTGGCAAAAAAAGCAAACATTGATGAAGAAAAAGCTATGGAGCTTTTTTATAAATCAAACACCTACATGCTTATGAGTAAAGGCATAAGCGACTTTCATTGTTTAAGTGATGCTTATCTTGCAGAAGAAATAATGATGGAACAAAATCAATAATTTTTCTTCAATATCAATTGTATTATCCCTGTTCCTTTTACCAATCACACAAGGCAAAGAATAGCCTTTGGACGTTTGTCTTACAGTTTCCTCGCTGTATGGTAATGGAATAAATGTACCGTCTCTTGCAACTGTCAGTGTGCAGTCTCTACCCTGAATGTTCATAGGTAAAGTGTAAGTTCAAAGTGGTTTTGTGTTTTGTTAAATAAATTAGTAGATGAGGTATTGTGGTTAGTAATTGGTGCAATTAAGTTTGTAGGTGTGGATTATTTACCAAATTCTTCTTGATCGTATACCAGCAGATAGAACAAATGAAGAATCGACTTTTATTAACTTATAATATATAATAATTAAAAAAATTATAAAAAGGTGAATATAATGAAATGTTCAAGCTATGAATTTGCTCATACAGTAAATTATTTTAATTCAGAATTACAAAGACTTCGAAAAAAAATTAAGCTTTATTCAGATGAAGAAATTGTAAAATTTAAGGGGTCAAATTTTACATTAGAAATTGATGAAAATATTGATACTTTTTTAACAAAATTTGAACGTGTAGTATCAGAACAAGAAAATTTTGATTTTGAATCTGAAAATGTAAAAAAATTATTAAATTTACAAAAAGAAGCTCCTAGCAAGTTTGATGAATTTAATAAACTATGTGATTCAATACATAGTTCTAAAAATGGTAGTATTGATAATGCCTTTTTTTATGTTCAGTTCTCAAATTGGTTTAATGAAGCATATATTGTTTTTAGGGATATTTATTTTTTAATTCTTGATCATATTGAAATAAAAGAAATTATAAAAAATAAAGATGAATATATTAAAATTATTGAAAAAGCAAAAAATAAAGAAGAAGAAATGGATAGAATCATTTTCTCTTTAAATGCTAAAAGCAAGGATTTAGTTACAAAATTAGAACAAATTGTTACTGACCACAATATTTCAGATATAAAGCTATTCTACCAAACAAATATATCTAGAACATTAAAAGAAAAAAGATTATATGGTATTTTATTTTATAGTTTTTCTGCATTATTTGCTGTCCTATTTATTCTTTTATTTGCTTTTGTTGAAAAATTTTATTCTAATGAAAATACCTATATAATAATAGTACGATCTTGCATTTCATTCTCATTTATTGGTTTCTTTACTTTTATAATTCATGATTTTCGAAAAAGATTTAATGTTGCAAAAAATATACTTGATGAGTTATATCAAAAGGAAGTTGTTGTAGATACTTATTCAAGTTTATTATCTAGAATTTCTGATTTTGATGATGAAACAAAGAAAAAATATCATGATAAAATTATTCAAAATATTATAGATACCTTATTGCTTATTAAAAGTCATGGTTATATGTCAAAAATGCTTAATCAAGATGATTCAACTATTTTAACAAAATTAATTGAAGAATTTACAGCTGCAATTAAAAAAACACAATCGTAGTGTATTATTTACGATTTTTTTATGAAGCTTTAAAAAATTGATATAGATCTTTGAATTTCTGATATATTGTAATTACTAGGGCAAGATTCAACTGACAGGAAGAGTTTTCACCCGACAGAAATAATCTCGAATGAGACCTGGCAAAAGTAACGCCTTCCTTGAGCCATCTACCCGCAATCAGAGTTGCTTCAATCTTGTCCTTAGTGTGAGTACTTTTACCAGTATCGCGGACACCAGTTACAGGATCAATAAAATAAACCCTGTAATAACCATTACTGTTTTTACCAAGATAGAAATGATGCATAAAAACCTCCTGAAGTTATCAGACGAGCATTTTTAATATCAGAAGGAGCCGCTTTTATCCCGACAAGTATCCGCTCTTTTATCCTGTCTTTTATCCCGAAACCCTTTTTTTGCCCGATTTACACCCTTCATCCCACAAATCAAAGCAATTCAGTACTATTTTCAGGTATCCACAAGACCGCCTAAATCCTTATATTACATAGATTTAAACATAAAAAAAGCTCTCCAGATTGGAGAGCTTTTGAAGAGCGGATGAAGGGAGTCGAACCCTCGTCATCAGCTTGGAAGTTATAATTCATATCTTCAACGTAAATCAAAGATATTCAAAGGCCTGTCATAAGATATATGTATATTAGCATAAAATAAGGAGTTAAACAACCAAAGATTTTTGAATGTCGTTTAATGTCGTATCGCTTTTATCAAATCAAATCCCAAATTCAAACATAATTTAAATCCCAAATCCTATCAGCCCTGAGGGCTGAGATAGTGAAAAAGGCATACAAAAAAACAAATCACTTATTCCGTAATTTCAATCATGTTATCTTCAAGAGCAATAATGCAGCTTTCGTAATAACCATCACCGGTTGTTCGAGGTCCACTTGTTACAGAATATCCTGCGGCATCAAGCTTCGCTGTAAGTTTATCAACTGCTTCTTTACTTCCAACGCTAAACGCAACATGAGCATAGCCGGTTCTATAAGGGCTTTTATTTTGTTCCACAAGTTCAGGCCTCGTCATAAGTTCCAGGCGGGCTCCGTCATCAAACGAAATGAAGTAAGATCTAAAATCTGTATTCTGGTTGTGGTAGCCGTCATTGGCTTTACCGTTCAAGAAGGTCACAAAAAAGTCTTTAGCTTTTTCCAGGTCAGTTACATAAAGTGCTACATGTTCAATCTTCATAAAGTCAGTCTAGCATAAAAAATAAAAAGGGTCTCTAAAAAGCCGTTCGCTCCAACCGTACTTCGTACCGTTTCCGCTCACTACATTTCTCCTGGTACCACAAGTGCCATCTTCCAAAAAGGTAGCAAACAGACAGCTCACTCATTCCGCTTCACTTCGTTGCGCTCCATTCCTTCGCAGACTGTTTGCATTTACTTGTAAGCTCGCAGGTAGCAGAGCAAGGCAGCGACGCACGCAGGAACAATGCAAGCACAGTCAGGCCAGTCGCTCCACGCATCTGCTTCACTTCGTTACGCAGTAGCGTTACGCTTTATGTCCTGCCTGTTTCCGCACGTGGGCCAATCATCGGGATGAAGGGCGTTGCACCTTTCATCCGCAAAAATTGAAACTACAGTAAACATTTCTCGTGGCGGTTGTATGGGTCATCTTTTTGCAAAAGCCGCCAAACGTATCCGAGTTCTACAAGTTGGTCCGTAAATAAAAAATGCATCGGGTGGGTGTCGCAACTTAAAACTGCGGGCACGCAAAAGGTTTTCCCCCTTCCCCCCTGCCGCGGGGCACCCCCCCAACACCCCCTTTCCAAAAATTAAGGAATGCTATTGAACCGCTCTCGGGGGGAATTAGGGGGCAAACCTTTTGCTCAACATTGCAGTTGTCCCGCAGTTTTAAGATGCTCAGTTGGTTCTACAGTGGCGGCTTTTCGGGAACTTCTTTCGTAGGGAGAATTGCTTCAGTCGCACAGGCACCGCTAGTGCCTGCGCTCCATCAGCAAGGCGGCAACGTCCGTGTTGCCGCCTCTTACAGTGATACATTTATTCTCCACTAAGGAAACGCTCCTACAAGTGTCGCTCTGGTCGCGCGTCCGTGCGCTCCCGCCGCTCAGCGGGCCGATGAATCTTCAAGCTCCAGAAGCAGACTTGCCAAAAGTTATGGCCGCTTCGCGCCCTTGAGTTTGAAGCAAGACTGCTTCTTCCGAGTTTCATCTTCCAAAATAAAAATCTCTCTTCCCAGTCCGCCTGCGGCGGACAACGTGATGATCTTCCTCCCGGAAACTTCATCTTACAGACTCCGCTCAGACAGCTTTCAAAAGTTTGCGCCTGCTTCGCAGACGCTTGAGTTTGAAAAGCAGTCTTCGCTCCGAGTCTACCGATTTTTAGAAAACCGATGTATAATAAAATCATGAGTGATGAATACGATGAAGGTATCAACGAATACAAGAACGGCCACGATTTTTACAAGAACTCAAAAACCGATAAGATCTGGAAAGTTGAAACTCCAGGACAGGAAGGCCCATATCTTTTCAGCTTCGACCAGGAAACAATCTTCGACTTCTGGACCGATTACCCTGATAAGCTGACTCCTGAACAAATTGAGATTTTCAAAAAAGAAAATCCGGTCATGGCCGCATTAAAATAAAAACTGGGGGGGGAGCGCGCGCAGCGGTCAAAAATCTTTTCAAAAAATTTAATCTGCTGTCGTTTACTGTAAAGAGCACTTATGCAGAGCATATGTGATTTTAAGATATATTACATATTACGTATAAAATTTATTTTAATTTCTTATGAAAACGCGCTCTAAGAGAACTTATAAAAATATAAGCAAATCAACATACTTCAACGACATTGTACAAACCCTAAAAGCACAAAAATTAAAGAGCGCATTTGAAATTAATTCAATTAAAACACGCTCTTTAGAGCACATATTCTGCTTTCCATCAGAACTCCAGTTCCGGCACCGCTTTACTCTCAGTGCAGATAAAAGGCGCCAGCCGCTCTTGGGGGCACGGGGGAAAATAAAATAATATTAAAAGTATAAACTATCATTCCTTGCAAGTTCTATAAATTAAAATAAAAACTATGGCAATTGCTATTGTTTTAATATTAGTTGGCTCATTATTCGCTCTTGCATATTTCATTTGTGGAGGTTTTGATTTTACATTTCCTGTAATATCAAAACCTTATCAGCACAAAGATTATAATAGTAATATTCAAGTTGCCGTGAAAGAAAAGAAAGAAGATCCAGATAAGGCATACATTTTAGATATTCCTGAATGGAAAATTAAAAAAATATCAGAACAATTAGAAAACGAAAAAAAATAAAATTACACTCTCATTTTATGCAAGTCTAACCTTTTATATTAAATAAAGGAGGATTTACCTATGAAAAACAATAATTCTAATTCAGAGCTTTCAAAAAAAATAGTTCAGGATTCAATGGATAAAATATCAAAGAGAGCAAAAAGTATTTTAGTCTGTTATGTAAAATGTCTTTATGAAAGTAGACTTGCACGAATAATAGCTATTCTTGGATGTGATTCACCTGAAGCAAATGAAGCCTTAGAAAATAAGGACTCTCTAAGCAGAAAAAACATATTGGATCGTGCAAAAGTAATTCCAATGTTCGATAAATATGCTATTAAAGAAGTTGATGACATTCTCGCTAGCTTCGATTATGATTTTAAAAATGAATATAATAATATTAAAAATAATTTATTAAACTTAGAACATGATGAAGCTAAAAAAATCATTGAAGAATTCAGAAATGAATTACCAGTAATGCAAGATAAATTAAATGACTGTCTATTTAATTTTAATGATTTGCAAAATCTTAATGATAGAGCTATTCAGATTCTATTAAAAGAGTTAGACCAACAACAACTTGCAAAAGCGTTAAAAGGTGCATCAACAGAAGTTCAGGACCGAATATTCCGAAATATGTCAAAAACTACAGCCAATATGCTTAAAGAAGATTTACAATTTATAGGTCCTCTTTCACTTTCAGAAGTTGACGAAGCAAAGTCCTTTATTCTAAAAACATTATTCGACCTCGAAAAAAATGGCAAATTAAAAATTAATTCCTTACAACCATCAGAATTAATCAAATAAAAAAAACGTCAGGCTTTCTAGTCTGACGTTTTTAAGGCTTACTATAAGGAATATTTTTTGTGGTTTATTTAAGAAATTTTAATTTGCCCTCATATCAAGATGAAGAAAATATTACTTCACACTGGAAAACAAATTTAACTACTGGTACAGGGCTATATCCATTTAATATTTTTTCGTCTAAAGAGTTTTATTCACTGTCTTTTGAAAGTCCTATAACAATTATATACGGAGATAATGGAAGTGGTAAAAGCACTTTACTTAATATAATTGCAGAGAAATTAAAACTCAAACATAGTGCAGCTTACAATAGAACTCATTGGTTTAATGAATATATTTCTTATTGTAATTATGAGGGAAATATTCCTGAACAAAGTAAAATTATAACAAGCGACGATGTTTTTGATTGTATGCTTGGATTTCGAGAAATGAATCTAGGTATTGAACATAATCGCGATATTATCGTTGATAAATTCATTAATATAAGAAACGAAAAAGAAAAAAACACACTTTCATTAAAGGATTACGTAAATAAAATTGATTGCAGTAATCCTAAATCATTTATAGAGTTTGAAGAAGTTTGGGAAGCTGTAAAAGGTTCATTAAATCAATTTCAGAAAAAACGTATCAGAAAAAATATTCCTGGAAAATCTAATGGGGAAAACTCTATTGTATATTTTTATAATAAAATACAGGAAAATGCTTTATACCTACTCGATGAACCAGAAAACTCCCTTTCCCCTGAACGCCAGCTAGAGCTTCTTGAGTATATACAAAACAGTACAATTGGATGTGGCTGTCAATTTATAATTGCTACACATTCACCGTTTCTATTATCTTTAAAACGTTCCCAAATATATGATTTGGACGACATACCGGTTAGAACAAAAAAATGGACAGAACTAAAAAATGTTCGTCTCTATCGTAATTTTTTTATTGAACATGAAGATGACTTTAAATAAAGATAAGCGTTCAGAAATTTGACGCTTATCTTTTTATAAGTTTATTATTTATTCTACAAGTCCAATGACAACAGCCCTGTTAGGTAGTACAGTGTCAGCAGTTACAATAACAGTAACAGGTAAATATTCACCCCAAAGGCTACTTGCGTTCATTACATCAGCTTTTATTTTCTGGTCTTTATAAGAAACAAGAACAGGATTTGATTCACCAAATATAGACTTTATAACAGCGGCATTTGTCGGAGAATACTTTGCAGGTGCAAATCCTTTAATATAATAAGCATGTCCTTTTTCTAATGCTCCGCCCTGGAATAAAGTAGAATTCTCACTGGCTTCATTTATTCCGTGATAAATAAAACCTTTGGCTATTTCTTTTCCTTTAGCCTCTTTTGCTGCATCTGATTCTGCCTTGGCTTTTGCGTCAGCTTCTTCTTTATCTGCACGAGCTTTCTTTTCAGCTGCTATATCCATTTCTATTTTTTCATAAGTTGGAACTCCTTCAATATTATAAACAACTCCAACAAAATTAGAACCTGACATTATATTTCCAATATCCTTAAAATAAAGGTAAACAGTATAGTGTCCGTTATATCTTTCATTATTATGTACAGCTTTAAGTCTTTCAAACCAGCTAGGATCACTTTCAAGCATTTTCTTAGAAAAATTATTTGCCAAAACTCTACGACCTCTAAATCCATTTGGAGATTCAGCAATTTCCATATAAAAATCCGCTTTGGGATTAGTTTCTATTTTGCTTACATCATCAATCTGAGAGATATATACATCAACAATCTTGTATGCATTTGATTTTTCAATCAGCTGATTCATATAAGTATCAAGATAATCATCCCCCTTAATTTCAGTAAACTGAATGTCAGATGGAACAACATCTGTAGATGCACAACTAAACAACATAAGCGGAATTACCGCAGCCAATAAATAAAGTGTCTTTTTCATAACAACTCCTTAATTTAGTATTATTATTTCATAATAATAGTTGTGGCTTGCATAGAATGAGAGTCAAAAAAATTATGAAAAAAAATTAGATTACTCATTTTATGAGAGTATGAAATATTAAATTAAACTTATGAATACAATTAAACCAACTATTTATATGATTTATGGCCAGTATGGAAGTGGAAAAACAAATGCTTTGTTTAAGTTATGTTATCATAAGTTGAAAGAAGATAATCTTGAACAGAAATTAGTATTAATTTCTGCAAATTACTGTACTATGGGACAGAATTATATTTGTCAAAAATTTTGTGAAATAATAAATATTCAATTTGAATCAAGATTAAAAGAAAAACTTACAGATTTTAATTATAAATCAGATACGACCTATTTCATAGATTTCGGTTCTTCTCTAAAAGACCAGAAATATATCTTTGAATTTTTCAATTCCGGAAACTTCAATTTTAATCCAATATTAACAATTCCAGCTTTTATGGATTTCTCTATAGCAGAGTGTGTATTATCTCAGTTTAGTTTTATAACTAAACCAAAGATTCTACTGACATTCTGTGATTATGTTTCTAAAACAAGGATAAATGATTTTGAAGTTTACCTTAAAAAATTGAATACTTGTATTATTGGATTAAATAATGCTTCAAATCTTTCCAGAGGATTTATTTTAAAATAATTCTTTTTGGCTCTCATTTTATGAGAGTGTGCTATAATATATTTAACTTTAGGAGGTTACTCATGAGCAAAAAATCAAACTTAAATAAAGAACATGAGAGCTTTGCAACATTTAAACGTATCGTAAGATATGATGAAATGATTGCAAGCGGTACATATCCTAATGTTGAAGATTTTAGAAAAGAATTCAAAGTTTCAGAAGCAACGGTTCATCGTGATTTAGATGCTCTTCGCTGGCAATTTGGAGCTGAGTTTTTACTGGAATATGATCGCTTTCATAAAGGTTATTATTATACAAGACCAACATTCCGGATTCCAGGACATCTAACAACAAGTAAACAAATTATTGCAGCGCGTTTAATGCAGAATCTTATAGAATCACTTCACGGCACACCTTTATATAATCAGTCTGTCGAAGTTTTTGCTAATTTTTCTGACAATATCGAACCTGATGCTCAAATCTCTCTTGGTAAAGAACTTTCAAAAAAGATTTCATTTATAGGAATGGAACCTGTACAGATTTCCAACGAAGTCTGGGATAGTATAGAAACAGCTTTGGCAAAAAATCAATATATTACTTTTGATTACAGTTTTTATGACGGTAACGAAGAAACTCAGAAATATACAATTCAACCTTGGCAGCTTTTGTATTATCAGGGAATGTGGTCTTTATATGGATACGTTCCAAAAGAAAAACAAGCTAAGTTTTTCAATCTTCCATTAATCAGTAATGTAGAAGTCAGAAAAGAAACCTTTGAACCACCAAAAGATTGCGAGTACCTTAAAAAAGCAAAAGGTAATTTCGGCCGTTATATCGGAAGCGAAACTTATAACTTCAAAATCAGAATCAACAGAGATATTACTGCAAATTATATCAAAACCTACAAATGGACTGATGACCAGAAGTTTGAAACGCAATCAGACGGCACAGTTATAATGACTTTCTCAAGCAACCAATATTATCCGGTTCTAAACTGGATAATGAGCCAGGGCCAGTGGATTACTCCACTCGAACCGCAACAGCTTGTTGATGAATGGAAAGAGAATGTAAAAGGCATGATGAAAAATGCTCAAATATAAATTATAGGAGATTATAAATATGGAAGATGAAATCAAAGCATTATTAAATGAAGGTTTATTAGAACAAACAAAATATAAAGGTTATCAGGAAAGAATTTATACTCTTTATGAATTACGAACTTCAGCGAATAACTATTCATCCAGAGCACCTGTAGAAATCCGTAAATTTATAAAAGAGAAATATTCAGAAATTTATAATTATCCTGAAGAAAATCTTCCTTTAGAACTTTTAAAAAAAGTTTATGGTATAGCAACAAAAGAAAAATGGGTGCCTGTAGCTGGTTATACAAAAAAAGATTTTTTAGTAAGTAATTATGGCCGGATAAAACATCGTTCCCCAATTGATGGAAAATATCATCTTGTATATCAAGATGAAGATGATTGTGATTTATACAAAGGTTATTTAAGACCACAAAAATATATAGACGGATCTGTCTATAAAGGTTCGAAAAATTATTCTTATCATTTTATTGCTTATGGCTTTTTTAAAGAACTTTATGGCGAAAAATTAGACATACATCATATTAATAACAATGGTTATGATTGCAGACCTGATAATTTAATTCTTCTTGAACCAAGAGAACATTCAAAAGCTCATGGATTTTTTGTTATTAGTGATAAAAATAGGAATTTAAATGAATAGTTTTTATCTTTGTGCAAATAAGTTTGATTTTTCGATACCTTCAGAAAAGATTAGTGAAGCTATAAAAACTTCTGATTTTTTAGTTAGTGATGATAAATGCATACACCGTTTAATTGGCATAAAATATAATGATTTCTCTCCTAAAATCACAATTGTTTGTACAAGGAATGAAATGGTAATTGCAAAACAAATAGCATTCGAATTAGGCAAAAAGATTTATAACAATAATTTATTGTCTGCACGTTTATTTTATAACTATAATAAAGGACAAGATATTTGTAATGATTTAAATTCTCTTGGTTCTTTATTTAAAATCTATAAAATGTGGTCAAAACGATCTTTTCATTGTCAGGTAAAGTCGTGGTATAAATTCCTGCTTCCTGATTAGAAAATAAACAAATATTTTAAGATTGTTGTTTTTCTATTTCCTTAGCAAGTAATTCAGCAAAAGTTGATTTACCATCATAAGGATATTTTTCAAGTATTTCTTGATGGCAACGAATATTTTCTTGCAGTTCAAGTATTTGTTGGTAACATTCCCAACTGTTGTATTTACAAGCTCTGTATTGTAAAGCAAGCAAGTCTTGTTTCATACTTTTAAGGTTAATAGGTTCAGTTCTTTCAATTTGTTGACTTGGTACAATTCTTGAAATTGGTTCAATACTGTTAATTGGTGTCATACTTTTTCCTCCATTTCAAAATTATAAAATTCAATACTCTCAAATAACGCTAGTCAAAAAAAATATTTTTTGCACACTCATTCTTTGAGAGCTTGTTAATTCATAATGTAATTATGAATAGATCAGTTTTATTTCATCGTGAAAATGAATGTGAATGGCGTTATGTTGGAATCTGGGCAGATATGCTGGATTCATGTATTCTTGCAATCGGAGTTGCAAACTTATCAGATTATTTAATTCTATTTAAAGAATATAGTAATCAACTCCAGATTCTGCAGGATAATCTTCGTCTGCGTAATCTCTATAATCAACACATTGCATTTAACGAGAAAGAAGAAATCTCAAAGATGGAAGAAAAAATAAAAAAGAATATATCAGATCTTCCGGAAAAATTGGATTTATTAGTTTATAATCAAAAGGATGATTGCCTTATGAAAATTGAATACAAGAATAATGAACTTAATTATTTAGTCTATTAATTATTAATTTCCATTGACAGCAACTCAATTTCAAGTTATCTTAAATTTAAGGCACTTCATTTGACACAGTGATTTAAAATTAACCTAAATGAATTGCTTCCCTTTTCGAGGGGAATCAGTCCAACTTATTTTAGTTTTAATGAATCTGTATTGAAAGTTCGTGTTTGATTTACCTTAAATATTTTACATTATTTATTTAACATCAATTATGAACACTCGAAGTGTCTTCAAAAATCTATTTGGAGGCATTCATGAATTTTAGTGAACCACAATCAATTATCAATTCTCAAAGAGAAATCGAAGAAAAAATCGATTACAGTTTCGGGACAAACCGTCGTTTATTAGTACAGGCCTTTACAAGAAAATCTTTCGCCGAAGAAAATGAAGGAATCGAGGATAACGAAGTACTTGAGTTTTACGGAGATCAGCTTGTAAACACCATTATGACAAAATGGATGTTTGACTCATTCAGCCAATACTCTGGCAGTTTTCAAAATGATTATTATTATTCTAAAAAAAATGAAGATGAACTTTCTGAAATACGTGCCAGTTATATTAATAAATCTGCATTGGCGCATTGTATAAGAATTCTTCAGCTAGATTGTTTTTTGCTGCTTGGCAAAGGTGATATAAAAAAAGAAATCTGGAATAATGATAAAGTTCTTTGCGATTTATTCGAAGCAATCATTGGTGCTATTGCTGTTCATTCAGCCACCCGTACATCAAATGGCTATAAATGGAATTATGACATTATAGAAAAGTCCTGTAAGAAAATGTGGGATATGTTAGATATCAAAGAAGACTATGTTGAAGAACTTGAATGTTTATGTGAAGAAATGGATATAGACTATCCAAAATATATTCCTCAACCAGTTTATCTTACCCCATCAGGACAAGAGTATCGTTGTAAAATTGAACTTTATAATGATGACGGAAATTGTTTTAAAAGTTTAGAAGCTTCCGGAAATACAAAAGTAGTTGCACAATTAAATGCAGCACAAGCTGCAATAAACTATCTTGTAGGAAGTCAAATTAAAACTGAGCTTCAAAATGCAACTCCCGAAAATGCACTTGAATTATTGAATGTTCTTTTTTTAAGAAAACAAATTGCGAAACCAGAATTTAATTTTCCTTCTTGTAAAAATGAAGATGGTAATCAGGTCTGGACTTGTGAATGTTATATTACAACATTTGAAAATCTTCCAGGCTATAAAGAACATGGTATCGATACTGGTTATACAAAACAGGAAGCAAAACAAAATGCCGCCTATGATTTAATTTGCTGGTACTTAGATAAACCAAATGAAAATCGTATATGGATTTGTCCGGTATGTGGTGCTGAAAATTCATATGATACAAGAATATGTACAACTTGTTACGAAGGCGAAAACTAAAATAAATTATAAGGATAAAAATATGGAAAATGAATTAGGAAAAATTGCATTATTAATTGATGCAGATAATTTTAAACAAATAAATAAAATAAAACCTGCCATTCTTGAAATTTCTAAGTATGGCAAAATTTCATTAAAACGTGCTTATGCAAATTGGACAAAAGATCAGTTCAGTAATTGGGGTGATGTACTTCGTAATTTTGCAATTAAGCCTATTCATCAAATTGATTATGTATCTGGAAAAAATGCAACAGATATGGCACTTACAATAGATGCAATGGATTTTCTATATAACTCAGATTACGATGTTTTTGTAATTGTTTCAGGTGACAGTGATTTTACTCCACTTGCAATTAAATTAAAGGAATCAGGTAAAACCGTAATTGGAATTAGTGCAAAAGGTAATACTTCAGAAGCGTTTGTCTCATCTTGTGATAATTTTATTTATACAGAAAATCTTGAAAATGAAACACAAGAAACTTCTACTCCTGAAGATGATAAAGAAGTCAAGAAGAAAGATAAAAATCTTGAATTACAGGATTTAATCAAAAAAGCTTATGACAGTAAGAATGATGAAGAATATGTAAATGTTTCAATTGCCGGTTCATATATAAAACGTGTAAAACCAGATTTTGATATTAGGAATTATGGTGTAAAAAAACTTACTGACTATTTGAAAAAATATCCTAAGCTTTATGATGTCAAAAATAGAAAATCTGGTAATAAATTAATATTTACTTACAAAATTAAAGAATCCTAATTTAGCAAGTAAAAAAAGCTTCCAAACTCTCTCCGGTTTGCCAGTGTGTCAGTCCTTCGCTACCGGGGAAAGCCTTTCGTCAGGTGACTCTTCTTCTATTTTTATAGAGAAAAACTTCGCTCTAAACTGAGCATCATTTTTCCATCTGTCAAAAAACGCCTTCCTGTTCCTTTCCATAACTGGCTTATTAATTGCTTTTTCTTCTTTGTTTGCATAAAGATATTCTATATATCTTCCACAGGAAGGACATTTAAAACGTTCTCTGTATTCGTCATACTTAAAAGTCTGAGACAAGTTTCTTTTCTTACAAATACCGCAATGACACACACAATCTTTTGTTTCACCAGGTAATAACACTCTGTCTTTTTTTCCGTTTCTCATTTTACAATACCTCGCCATTCAATTTTTACAGATAACCCCAGCCAGAACCTTTGGCCGTTGCTGCTCATTCTTTTAAAACCTTTCTCGCTCATCCTTAAGCCCAGCCACTTCTGCGACATAACCCGCTCATTATTTTTATTGCACCACTTGATATAAGTCTCATACAAAACCTTAGTATGAAGCCGCCAGCTTAAAGAGCCGTCAATTTCAAGACAGTCATTTACAAAAGTTCCTACTGCATCCATATCCATTCTATACTCCTCGTTAGCCTTGCTAACCGCATCCGCATCTCCAAGACCTTCTTTTTTCCACATCGCATAGCCCTGAATAAGCCAGTTCAAAATTCCTGCATTTTCTGCAATCAGCTTTTCAGTAAGATTTTTATCCCTCTGTTCCGGTGGAATCGTTACATCAAAAGGAATCATTTTAATACGCCGCCAGATACCGTTATCAGCTCCGCGGATTTTCGGCTTATGATTAGTCGCCATAAAAATCTTAAAGGTCGGCTTAAAAGAAAAATACTCTCCATACAAAAAGCGTGCCGTCAAAGAATCTTCACCTGTAACACTTTTAATCAGGCTTTCACTCATCGGGATTCCCTGTTCAATCTCGCTGGTAGTAACAAGCCTTGACCCCTTAAGACGTGCCAGGTCGTTACTCTGTTCCTTATTCTTTTTGATAAATGTTTCAATACCGGTGCTGCAGCCGTAGTCACCAAAAAGCTCAAGCAGCACATTTAAAAAGGTTGATTTACCATTAGCACCAGTTCCAAACAAAATAAAAAGACACTGCTCACTCACGTCTCCGCTTAAAGCATAGCCACAGGCCTTCTGAATAAAACGAATCAGCTGCATATCCTTAGCAAAAATCTGCATCAAAAAAGTTTTCCAGGTCGGACAGTCCGCCGCCTTGTCATAAATAAAATTACTCTTCTTAGTTATAAGATGCTTGATATTCGGCTCTTTAGCTTTTCCGGTTTTAAGATTCAGAGTCAGTCCTTCCACATTAAAAAGATAGTTATCCGTATCAAACTCTTTTTCAATTGTTTTGATTTCCGGCCGCATTTTCAAAAGCCCAACAATTGCCTGAATCTTCCTGAAGCTTTCACTTTTAATAAGATGCTTTTCAAAATCCTGCTTCAAAATCGGGTCTGGAATATAACGCTGAATCCTGTACATCTGATGAATAAAGATCGGAATACGCTCCTGCACAAAGCCGCGGTAATCAATTTCCCAGTTGGTCCCGTTCCACACAAGAAACTTATCCCAGGTAATACAGTAGCGGATTTTATCCTGATAAGCCCTCAAAAAATAAAGCGTGTTCGTCAAATCCGTAAACTGCATTTCACCGCTAACGTATTTGTTAGCCTTCATCTCAAGGCCTATCTGTTCGAGGACAGCTCTTTCATTTTTAGAAAATTCGTTTTCAGTCATTGATATATCCGTTAGCTTTCAAAAGCCTGTAAAACAAAATCAGCTTATACTGCAGCTGCTCATATCCATCTATCAAATTATTTGAAGTAATAGTCTTAAGAATTTCTGTAAGCTTTTCCTGTATCAAAATCAATGCCATAGGATTATCCGCAAAGCGCTCAAAATCCCACCAGGCCACAAACTTATCAGCTTCCTCATTCTGCTTCACATCAGGAAAGCACTTAAACTTTTTGTAAATCGTAACATCATCCCGAATCGAAACAAAAAAATCCTTTGCATCTGCCCTTATATCAGAAGGGACATAATTTTGAGGAACCTGAAAACGTCGCTTCATTTTGCCCCCGGCTCATGTACAAATATTTCTTGGGCTCTTCCGCAGGCTGTCCTGTCATCATCAAAAACAACCTCAGGCCAGAAGGTCCACCAGCCACTTTTATCAATATCATTTTCATCCACCACGTCATAAAAGATGATTCCTTTTTCCTCATCCTTTACAACTGCCGGAAAGTTCACCACATTTCCATCAGGCTTACGCGCCCAGATTTTCACATCCTCATAGCCCGATAAATCACAATGAGTATCAATAAGAATTCTTAACTTGCTTCTAGCTCTAAAAATATATTTCATATCTTACAGTCCAAAGTAATCTCATCCGCAATCGGACAATACAAAGTTAAAACATTATTAGCTTCCCGGATTTTCCCGCGTAGCCAATCCCAAAAACTCATAAAGCTTTCAACCGCCCTGTAAAACAAACGCGAAGCAAAAGGAAGTGCATCTACAGAAAGCTCATCCTCAAAGCTTCTAAAGCTTTCCCCAAGTCGGCTAAGACTTTCTTCATTCTCAAAAGTATTTTCTATAGCCTTGTGATAGCAGGCTTTTTTTTCTGCAGTGTCTGCCATTGATGGAGAACTAAAGCAGCCGCGGATAAGCAAAAGAAGCTTACCTGCAATATCCGAAGCACCAAGACTCTCAACTTTTGTAATAATCTTCCAAAGCCTTCTGGAAAAAGAATCATTCAAAGCCAGAGTCCTAAGCATAGTTCTTTTAGCTCCAAGACTACGACCCGCAAAAGCTCCGCTGGCTCCAACATTTCCAAGCACAGACCGGGTATAAAAAATTCCATCCGGTTCATTTTCATACTGCAGGTAAATACATATTTCCCAGTCAGAAAAAATATTTCGCTGCTGGCCAATAAAATCTGGAGAACTTACATATGCGAGCTGCGATGCATAATCACGACGTCTTGCCCGAGTCCAGTAGAAGTAACACATGGTTGTATCGGCATCTTCAATTTCTCCTGTAGCAACATAGCCGAAGATATCTGAATAAAGTCCAAAGAATATTCTTTCACCTTCAACAAGCTTTCTTTTAAGATTTACATTAAAAGCTTTCCAGCCATTAGATTGACCTGTAAGTGAAGTTTCATAGAAAGAAGTATTAAGACATTCTGTAAGGTTCCAGTTAGCGTCTGCTGTAAAAACAAGGGGAATATAAGGCTTGTAATCCACGCCGTACATATAATCCCAGAACCATTCAGAAGTTGGAGCATGATAATAGAAGTAAATGGTTACGGTTGTTGAATTAGAGTTCTTCGGACAGATGGCTCTGTAGCCAAAAACATCCTGCTCATCAACAATTTCACCTTCCATTTCCTCGTATTCATCATCATCAATTTCAACTTCATACCAGGTTAGAATATCCTGTGGAGCTCCATTGTTGCCAACAATCGAATTACTCATATCAAGAACCGCTTACAGTAATCTGCCAGTCAATCTGAAGGCTGTCTGCAGAAGTAACGTTAACGCTTGGCGTAATCTGAGCATAAGCCAGGCACTTTGCAGCAGCCGTATTTCCATTCATCAAAGCAACTTCGTTAATTCCGTTCGCATTCAAGTCTCCAGCAGCAAAGCTTGCGCGATACAAAACCACGTTCCCGTTTGTTGCTCCAAAGGTTCCCTTGATTTTTGGAAAGCCGGTATCAAGCTTTTTATAAGTTCCAGTTGCAGTGTTTACAGTAGTATTGCTTTTAGGAGTCGAACCAGTCCAGCCGGTGCCCACAAGCATATAGCCGTTTGTAGCATCCACCTTGTTCTGAGTAGGATTACTAATCATCAGGTCAGCAATCAAATTGTCGCCGATTGTAGTAATCGTATTGTGATGCTTTGTAATCATTGGCCGCTCTTTCATTCTAAAGAGTGAACGCCAGAATCCATTTTTATAATATTTAACGTGCCCGTTACAATCTCGAACTGTAACAATAACAAGGCCTTTAAGTTTTCCTTTTGAACTAATCATTTACAAATCCCCATAATCAAACCAAACACCAGAGACGTAACAATCACGCCGCCAGTACCACCAATCAAAGCTCCATAAAAAAACTGATTTTGTTTTTTCTGGACTTCCGCCTTTAATTTTTGATTCTCCATTTCAAGATTTATCTTCGCCGCTTCCAGCTGGTCAGCTCTCTCTTTTTCAAAAGCCAGCTCACCACCAACTTCCAGTAAAGCAGCCTTAACTGCCTCCTGAGCCGTTCTCTCAATTTCTTCTTCTGCAATTTCCATAACTTCCTCAATTGTCAGTTCTGTGGCAACGTCTTCTGAATCTTTCTTTTCCGTCGCTGATTGTGTCGCAGACTGAGCCATAAGATTCTGCAAGAGTCCGAGCATCAGTACGCTCAATACGAGCAACCGCTTCCTCCCGTTTTTCTGCAGCACGTTTATTGATTTCATTCACATCCTCCTTCACACCGTCATCGTCATGCCGAACTTGTTTCGGCATCTCTCTTACAAAGAGGACTGCAAATATCGCCGCAAACACAGCCCCCAACCAAATGAATATTTTCTTAATCACTTCCCAGACTTTCTTCACTTGTTACCTTCCTTGTAAACTTAAAGTCCTTAAACTTCTGAATCTCTCTTCCTGCAATCACAGTAAGAGCAACCGTCAACCACTCAGCTCCGCCAAGAACACCACAACAAAGAAGCACAGTCGCAACAATAAAAATTACAAACTTTATGCTGAGCAGTTTTTCAATAAGTCTCTGAAACCTAAATCCAATCATCCGCGAGCTCCATCTATTGCATTTCTAATCTGCTCAAACTGGTAATCAGCTCCAAACAAATCCACATTGTCATCACTTGCTTTCTGCAAAGCCTCGCGGTCCAGCCCGCGCACAATAATTCTGTAATCATTAGCGTTGTACCAGGGCTTCATATCGCTCAAGCTTCTAAGCTCCGAATAAGGCTCCACACAGTTAAGCACAACATCCCGGCCGCAAAGTCCAGCCACATGGCAAATCTCATTTTCCTTGTACAATCTTGAACCAAGCTTTCTGTCATAAAGCGTCATAAAGAACGCCGCCTGAATATCGTCCTTATCCGGATTCTTCTTTGTAAAATATTTTTTAAACAAAGCATCCGCTGTAACACGAATAGCGCAGCCGGTTGCAAGCAGTAATGCAAGACAAACTGAGCCCGAACAGTCCGAGCTAATCAGATTTTCTTTTCCACTTTCATAACGCAAGAATTGCATCCGCCCAAGAAAATATCTGTAGCGTTCAGCCTCGCTAAGTCCTTCAACAATTTCCTTTTCAGCTTCAAGCATTAGTCTCATTCTTAAATTTTGATTATCCATCACATCCCCCGAACAACCAGCGTTATAACCGTTACCGCCACATTAAAGCAGCTTATAACACAGGCAATAATCGCCGTAGTTCTTCCAGCTTTACCGCTGTCATTTTTAATATGCTCTTCAAGCCGCCTTGCCGTCGCACACACATTCGGATTAAACTGGCAGGCCGTAGACCTTGAATCCAGAGAATCAATCTTTATTTCCACAGTCCTTTTGAACTCCTTCATTTCAGATCTGAATCCGCTCAATTCAACCTTAAGCCCGTTGATAGAATCAATCAGACTCTTCGTTTCACTTTCATGTAATTCTTCTTTTCCCACACAGCCTCCTAAACTCGTGTCACCCATATCTCAGAAGAGAACGCCTCTTCCTTTTTATATCTGAAAGTAAGCTCATCAATTCTCACTTTCTTATAAGAACTCGTACCCTTTAGCCTTATATCCATAAAAGCACCAACACGGGCATGAATAAGCGGAATATAAGTTGTCAGGTAATAAGCTCCTTTACAGTTGACACATTCAGACAAAAAGTCTTTAGCACGTCTCTGGCAGAAAGGCTCACCCTCAAATAAGTCATCAGATAAAAATTTTGATGTAATGTTTTTTACAATCTGCCCGTGCCTGGCAATCTCGTTATCATCCTTAACAAAAACGCTATAGTTAATTTCAGAAATAATTGCCCGGCCGGTAATCGAAGCCTTACGAACTCCAATCAGTTTTCCGTCTCTGCTAAGCTGTACAATGGCTCTGTCTTTATAAGTCGTAGTGTCGTACTGAATCACAAGAGGCTTATCCTCTCCGGTCACTTCTATGGCCTCTAAAAATTCCTGCTCACTGTCTATCGAATCTGCATAAACAACATTTCGTGTTTTTCCTTCATCATTCTTTGCAGTGTAAATAGCCTGGTAATCGTTATCAGAAATTATCTTCCTTGAGTCATCTGTAAACGGATAATAAGGCTGCATATCTTCGTCATACCACACAGGCGCATCCGAATAAGACCAGAGCTCCTGGCGTTCCGTCTGAACATAGCGCGTATATTTCAAGCGAACATTATTTGCATACTTATCTCTGTTATTAAAAAAGCGATAATGAGTAATTTCACATTCATTAAGACTAAAGCAGCTTTCATCACTGTACTCATTCTGTAAGTCATAAGGACTTTCAATAAAGCTCAAAGTTAAATCCTTACCACATTCCACAACTGCGTTATAAGCCTTAGCAAGCGAACATAATTCTTTCCAGGCAGAACCGGCTACAACTACATAAGGAATATCAAAGCCTAAGGTTCCGCAGTTAATTTCATTAGCACCAATTCCACCGCGTGCTGCAATAATATGAACTAAAGAATTTTCCGGATGCAGTCTGTCACAAACAACCGAGTGCACAACCACCTGGGCATCGGTCCAGTTTCTCTGAAGCTTTGTATCATCAAGTTTTTTAGAAAGGTCTATAAGCTTTATTCTGCAGGTCTTATTTGAATAGCCGGTTTCCTGAATCTGAAAGCCATCATCATCCACAAACATATGAAAACGAAAAAAGGTATTAGTCCGCTCACCAAAGCAATACCAGATCTGAACACCAAGTCCTGGTGCAAGCTCTTCATTATTTTCTAAATCAAAATCATTATGAGAGTTATCAAGTAAAAGTTCGCCAAGATTTACAATCCCGCCGTCCTCACTTTTATAAGAAGTCATCACACATTCAAGAATGTCAAAATCACGGATGTAAACGTCTCCGCCGACAAGCTCAAAAACTATGCGGACAAAGGGGCGGCTCTCTGTATTTCTGATTGCGTTCTCAACCTCAGGAGGAACTTCATAAAACTTCATATTCAGAGTGTAACCCCAAAGTGCGTTTGCAAAGTGCCAATTAGTGATTGCATTTTGACAACGCTCTTAAAGCACAATCTGAAGCATTTCTTTTTCGTTTCTTACATTAAAAACAAGAGGTCCGGTTATTCTAAAGCTCTGGTTACAAAGCACCGTATCAGCGCAGTTGATATCAACCATTTCACCCTCAGGCTCTAAGTCATATAAATCAAGACTCACGCCGTCTTTCTGGTCTAGCAGCAGACTAAGCTTTTCAATTTTTGATTTGTAAGGATAATGCTCATCACTAAGCGGAAAGTAAAGTTTAATTTTATAAAGAGAAGTTTCACCGTAAAGACCTGTAAGCTCAAAACGGTACACGAGGGGAAGTGTCTTTAAGTCAGCAGTAACCGCGTGTCCGTCAAAAAAATATGTCCGCCGTCTTTCCCACGAAAGTGAAGGAGTTGCCACTGGCCAGCTTTCAGTCCAGGCATTGTCTCCGCTCAAATCGAAACGCAGCTTAAATGCCTCGCCGTTATCTCCGCGAAGCTCAAAGCCCTTAATCAAAACCTCTTTGTAGATTACTTTTTCAAAGCCCTGGTCAGCATATAGATCAAAGGAGCTTTCATTATAAAAAAGCAGAAGAAACAAAGCCTTTGTGCACAGGTATTCAAGCCGTGTAACAAAACACCCTTGAATCAACTTTCCTGTCTCAATTCGCTTAAGCCTGTTCCTTCTGCCTATGCAAGATGGCAGCGTATAGCCTTTAGACGTTAATCTTACAGTTTCCTCGCTGTATGGTAATGGAATAAATTCATTGTCTTTTAATACCGTCAGTGTGCACTTTCTGCCTTGAATCTTCATACAAAAAGTGTAGCACCACAGTACAATTGCAAAGTGCCAATTAGTGTTGGCATTTTGCAAACGATAATGCATTACAATATGTACTGTTTTCTATCAATGAAATTGGTGTAGTCCCAAGGCAAAGCTTTTGGCTCATCATTTGTCCATGTGATTTTATCAGCGTAATTTTCATTGTGTCTTTTCAAACATTCAAGATAGAAAGCTTCTGCTTCTTTGTAATCATCGAACATAAACTTATAAGGCCAGTCTGATTCAAGCAACTTCTTAATGGCAGTTCTATAATCAACATAGAAATCACCTTTGATTCTGTTTACAATATGTTCCATTTCATAGTTACGCAAGAAGAAATCTTTTTCATTTCGTGTAAGTTCAGGAGAGAATTTTTGTCCTTGTTCTCCAAAACGTTTAAGCCATAAGTTTACATATTCAGTAGAAATAAATATCTCTTCTGCAAATGCTTCAGCTTCTTTCTGTGTGGAATGCATTTCAAATCGAATTCCATTTTCTTCCAAATAATCAAATTCATCAGGCTTAGAAATCATGTAGTAAAATTGCTTTGCAACTTCCTTAAGATATCTTTCCGGAGTGTTGCAATATATTTCATTGATAACAATTACAGGAACTTCAATTTCAGAACCGTATTTTCTATCCATAAGTTTTGTACAGAATCCCGAGATTTTATCAGTGCCAAAGTTTGCTTTATAAACACGAATTCCAAGTTGTCCGATAAGCTCTGTAATAACTACAGGACAATAACATCCAATATACATTCTTCCATCACGAAACTTGTTATAAACTTTGATGATTAACTGTGCATAACTAGTTTTAATGTTTTTAAGTTTTTTAATAAGATATTCCTGACGGTCTACATAAGTATAAAAGCCACCGTTATCCTTAAAGGTATCCCAGAAATCAAAATGATCTTCCCAGAATTCTGAATCTTTAACAGATTCTTTTATAGCCTTAATAATTTTCTTAAAGGCTTTAGAGAATAAGTCTTTATCTCTAAAAGTCATTTCAAATTGAGAGCGAACCCTAAAGCATGGAATAATCTGAACAGTTTGAGCAGTTTTTGTAGAATCAGTTTGATTTTTAATGTTTCGCAAAAGTTCTTCCATTTGAGAAAGTTCAAAATCAGTAAGAGAAATTAAAACATTCCAGTTCTTCTGTCCAAGAATCTGTGCAAGCCAATGTTGAGAACGTGCAAGCTTTATATCCTGCCTGTCCTTATCATCTAACTTCAATTTATTAAAATGATAATCAACATCATAAAACTTCCAGTCATAATGATATGAATTGGAACCATCTGTGTTTGTTGTGATTGTTTGAGTCTGCCAATCTTTTAAAAAGTTTTTGGCTTCTCGTTTAAAGAAATCAATAGACATAATGATTTACTCCTTGAGCCTCTGTCTTATTGCTAATTTTGCCAGTACCTTTAAGCAGCAATAAACCTGATGCTCGTAGGTAATCATTAAAATTGTGATATGGTATGGACAAAGCCTTCGCACTGGCTGCAAGTTCTACCACAGAACTCTGATTCCAATATAAGAAGAAGTTTCATTTATGTCAATGATTTAAATTTCAATCTCTGATATATTAAATGCATCGGGGCTGTAGCTCACCTGGCTAGAGCGTTTGAATGGCATTCAAGAGGTAGTCGGTTCAAGTCCGATCAGCTCCAAAGGATTTTATTATGGGTAAAAAAATCTGGTACAGTAAACCGCTCTCAGATATGTGGGCACAATACAGAAAATATCATCGTCTCTATAAAGGTTCTGTTGAAGATTTTTACAAAGTAAAAAACAACCAGATTTTCACAACACCAGGAGCAACTCCGTTAAATATTCAAAGCTGGGTAAGCATACTTGATTTATGGCGTTTAGATGCACATAAAAAGTTTATCCATATTTATTTTAAAGACAAAGAATTGCGTGACTATCTTGCAAACATGAAGCTTCATGATTTAGATGGCATTGTTGAGTTTCTATTTTCTCAGGGGCAAACATTTTATGTAGCTCCTAGTATTGATAGTAAACATGTTTTTGCTACACCGGAAAAAGTTAAAACCTATTCTTTTGGAATCCATGTTCCTTATGAAAAAGAAGATAAAGGCTATGCTTTCCAGCTGACTTATACAGAAGATAAAGATATGTCTCTCTTATGGGCACAAGGTACAAATGAAGGCTGGTGCAATGCTGAAAACTACAAGGAAAATTTAAACGGCAAAGGCGAACATGCTGAATTTTTTGCTTATACTTTCCGCCTGGCTATTAATACAATTGCCTATATGAATGCTTTTCCTGAATGTGTTACGGAAGGTGTTCCACCCACAGAAGAAGATACTCTCTCATATATTTTAAATACGTCTGAAAAAATTCAGGAGAGTGTAAAAAATCCGGATCCAAATCGTACCGTAACACCACATTTCAGAAGCGGCTATTTTAAGTTCTGTGGTTCCGATTTCTATAAAGAAAAACGGAACCAAATTATTTTTGTTTCTGAAACTATGGTAAACGGCAAAGCAAAAACTATAGAAAAATCAAAAGATGAAGAAAAACTAAGAAATTTTGAAACCTGATTTTACAATGGATATTTAAATTTATTTTTTTCAAAAAAATATTTTATTGTTTTTGCTGTATAACATAAATCCTTATCCCTTGACGGATGAACAACATGAATAATATCTATATCGGGGTATTTTTCATATCTATAATTTTTGCTATCATAATCAAAAAGACAACAAGAATCTTGTGGCATCCATCCCCACATTTCAGATGTTCCCCAAACAAATACAATTTGTGGTTTTACTATATCCAATATAGTATAAAAAAGTTCTCTTGATTCATCTAAATATTCCTTTACAAATTGTTTGTCACTTGCCCCATATCCTACACAATGAGAAAAAAAATTGTAAAAAACAATTTTATTAGCTATATATTCATTATCAATTAAATTATTTGATAAAACTGCTTGTGTATTAGAATAAACATTATACTGTTCAAGAAAGCAATCTCTGGTAAAATTATGGTCATTATCAACTTTAGTTTTAGAAACAGGATCATCTATTAGATCCGGGGAATAATAATGTGATTCTCCGACAATTAATACCTTAGGAGAAGTTTTACAGTAATCTTTTCCTACCCAAGGGTAATATAAAACATTTTTTTGAGAAAATTCTTTGTCAAAAATATTAGAACAGTTTTCTAATGTCATAATTAAAGCTCATTTATTGTATCTGGAAATTTAATTTTTAATATGTTTGATATTTTTGTCCATGTAGTATAACCACAATATGAATCTCTAAACTTTTGAAAATCTTCTTTTTTATTTCTATGAGGTAGGTTCTTCTCATAATAATCTAAGTCTTCATATCGCGTTAATTCATATGAATTGATCTTTTCTTCATCAATGATAAAAAAATAATAAACTTTTTTTTCACCATCGATTACGCTATCAGCATGACGAATTAATTGATTTCTCGGATCAAGCCATTGTGTTGAGGTTGTTAAATGAGGTTCTGTTCTTTTTGCTTCAGCGATATAAATTGACGAAGTTGTTTCAATATAGATATCTGGTTTTGAATAACCTTCGAAAATATACCATTCTTTTGTTTTCTCAGGATTACTTCTAATTAGATTTAAGGCTTCATTCTTTTTAGTTTCAGAACCATTAAATAATTGCTTTCTATTTTCTTGAGTTGTTTTATTGGTTGACCCATAATTCGCTAAATGGATTAATTTATCAGTATTATTCACAAGCCATTCTAATAATGATTGTTTAGGACATAAGCCTTTTTCATTTTCGCCAAAACAAATTTCAAGGATTTTTTCATCATTTTTAATTGGTTTTATTTTAGGTAGCAAAGAAAACAGTAGGTTAATTTTATTTTTATCTTTACCTATTTCTTTCATAAGTGGAGAGACTCTTGTTTTTGTACTATCTTTTTTACCACCCATAATAAAACCTCAAGATTATAAATCTTTTATGAGATCAAGAAATTGTTCTTTTGTTTTTGAGCCTTCAACCTGAAGCTTGTCATAAACTAGGAAATACTTAAATTGTTTTCCTGCGTTCTGTGCCCAGATATTGCCAAGCTTAATTTTCTTAGTAGCTATCAAGTGGTCGCCTTTTGTTTCCAGCATAATGATTTTTCCACTTGTAGTTTTGATTATGAAATCAGGGTAATGATTTGTAACACCGTTAATTTCAAATCCTTCTCCACGAGAAGGATTTCTGTGCCACCATTCGACATTAGGTAAAGCTGCAACTTCTGAAATCACAAGCTTTTCAAAATCATTCATTTCACCTTCTTTTTCATAAAGGGACTTTTGAATTGATAATGTCGTAGGATTTGGAATTGTAAAAATTTCAGGTAGTTCATACCAATAATTTAATTGTATTTTGTCTTTTTCTATATCGTTATAAAATTTAGGTTCGCAATAGGCATCGCTTAATTCATCGATTTTATCGCTGATTGTGTTCGAATAAAGGAGAATATTTGAAGCAAACTTTTCAAACTCGTCTTCCGTAAAATTCTTAAGAATGTGCTCTATGTAGGCTGCAAGTTCCTTATCATCAATTGGATATTTACTACCCATAATTTCCATAACCTGTGATTTTGCAATTTCAATTCGAGCTTCTTTTTTCTGGTTCTTATCGCAGATTATCTTTTTAATATTTTCAAGTTCAGTTCCAGTAATACGTTTGAATGTCATCTGCTGATATTGGTTTTCACTTGAGTCAATTTCATACATTTCGATATCAGCTGAGAAATTGATTTTTGTATCTTCTTTGCTAAGTTCAAATCCCTGTAAAAGATATGACTTATGGAATTTAGTTCCGCTATTTTCTGAATCAATATTATCAAAATTAAACTGTGGAGGAAGATTTACTGGCAAACTAAATTGAGGTATTTTTAATGATGAAGCAAATTCTTTGAATTCTTCTTTCATTGCATACTGATTTTTCTTAAGCTGACTTTGCAATTCTGGTACCTCGATTTTTTGTTTTTTGTTTTCTTCTTTTTCCTGTGTAGCCTGATTTGCAGCTGTTTGTGCCTGTTCCAAAATTGACTTTGTACTTTCTGGAATTGAGTCTTCGTAACCTGTTACTGTACTTTGAGCAGTAGCATCATCATCAAAACTTGAGTCATCATAGAATCCAATTAAAGCTGTATCAGCATTATTAAGATCATCGCTACCTTGAGTGTTTGATATATCAGTGATTTTTGAATCATCTGTTTGTGGTGTAAGTTCCAATTCTGATTGCTCAGGAGTTGGTGCAGGTGTTTCAATTATTCTTTCGTTTTCTTCGTAAGCCCTAAAATCTTTTCCTGTAAAATGATTCTGGTTAAGAGTATAAGCAATTCTTTCTACTGTTTTGAAAAAGTCGCTTGAGTTTGTAAGGACGTAACTTGTATTAAGGTTTTCATCTGGCAGGTGCTGAACATAAGGCTGTCGTAAAATGCGTCCTAAAATCTGGGTTACATCTACATCGGCACTGCGATTCGCAACACTTGCAAGAATATATGCAAAAGGACAATCCCATCCTTCTTTAAGTGCATTTACTGTTATGATGTATTTTATTTTACAACGGTTGCTCATAAGATTTACATTTTTGAGCTCGTTAATATCGGCAGTCTTAATTGCAATTTCTTCTTCTTTACATCCTGCAGTAATGAGAATCTGTTTTAGTTTTTCAAAAGTTGTTGCTTCTTCACCTGATTTTGGTTGTGCCTGAAAGAGTACAATAGGACGGATATACGGAGTTCCATTATTCTTTTCACATTCTTTTGCTTTTAGTTCAAGAACACGTCGAAGATGAAGAGCATTTCCAATTACACCTTCGATTTTAGAATTGTTTTGAATGATAACTGGCAACTTAACCATGTTTTCATTTTTCAATTCCTGTGCAGTTACAAAGCTTATAATATTAGAGCTTTCTCGCGGAGTTGCAGTTAAATCCAAAACAAAAGAAGGATTTAATACATTAAGCATTTCTGTAGAAAGTTCAGAAACAGCATTATGACTTTCATCAACAATTACAACAGGGCACAAAGAAGAAATAATTTTCATCAAAGTGATATCTTCATCTGTTGATTCTGCTCCAATGTCATTAGAAAAGCTCATTAATGCACCGTTATCCTGATAAACTTTTCGTCCTTCTTTTTTGCTGGTACGTAAACTGTCAAAACTTAAAACGAAGATGCTTAAATTTTCTCGAACAGTTGTTGGAGAAAATCCTTGCCCTGCAAGAAGCTCTGATTTTTCATAAACTTCTACACGATTAGCAAAATCAACATTAATTCGCTGGCGGTAAGGGTGATTAGGATTTTTAAGTGCTGTTTTTGTCTGTTCAAGAATTGAATCAGAAGGTACAAGCCAGACAACAGCTTTTTTCTGGATAGCAGAGTATTCATCAAAAATAGCTTTAAGAGAACTACAGGCAATAAAAGTTTTTCCACCGGCTGTTGGAACTTTTAAGCAGACATGTGGTGCGTTTTTTACAGAATCGTTATAAGGTTTTATATTTGCATCTGAAGCTGGTATAATACCTTTTGATTTCCAATAGTTTTCATAAGCTTCTGCAGCATTTTTTGAAGTTTTAGTAAAACCAATAAATTCTTTGAGTTCTTGAATTGTTCGTGCCTGATATGATTTAAGTTCCATAATTATCTCCGCTAGAATTTCTTAATGTCTCTTGGGATTTTTTTGAAAATGATATTGTTCTTCTGTAACAACTCTTGTGGAATAAGGCAGATATCGGCGTATATGATGTACTGTTCGTATTTACCTTTAATTGTTGATAAGAAATCTATATCAAGAGTGGTAGCTTTTCCTTTTTCATAATAGAACCAGTAAGCTGCTCCAAAACTGTTTCCAAGAAAATATTTATTTTCGTCAGCTTTTGACTCTGAAAATTTTGAATTAGTTTCTGTAAACCAGATATATTCACGAATGGTTTGAGTATCAACTTTTTCATTTAGAAGATTGTTGATGAGAAGAGGTTCTCCAAGTTCATAAAAACTGAAATCTCCGCCTAGGCCATCTTTTTTAGTATCATATTCTTTTGTTGCAATAACTTTTATGCAATTATCAACTAGTTTAGGTTTTGATATTTTGGTCCATTTGTTTTCATTTTTTGTGATAATAGATTTAGCATCATCTATATAAATTTGAACTTCTGAGATATTATTTATATTTAATTTTTTATTATATATTTCAATTTCTTCAGAACCAGTGTAACTGTATCCCGAGATAACACGCTTAATTCGTTCTGCTGTAATAGTTTCTGCATAATCCATCATTTCAATTAAAATAAACTTTCTATTACCGTTATCAAGTTTATTCAAATTTAATACTGCTTGTGCAGTTGTCCCAGAACCTGCAAAGCTATCAAGTACAATTGAATCAGTTTTAGAAATACGGTCTAATATTTCCTGAACTAGACCTAAAGGTTTTGAATAATTAAATGTTCTTTTATCTCCAAATATTTCAGCAATTAAATCAGTTCCCTTTGCTGTATAGAAATTTTTATCTGTCCATATTGTTGGTATACCAACTCCACCTGTTTTAAAATCTGCAACATCAAGAGTTGGAATATCTGGATTATCGCTAATACGAGTAACTTCTAGTTCCTTGTTTTTAATTTTTTGAATTACACCTTCTGCTAAATATTGAACTGTAAAAAGATTTTGATTTGTTTTTTTATTCATTGGAACTATTTTTATATAACCATCTTTCCAATCATTTAATAAACGCTCTGGAATCAACCGCCATACACAATCATCGCCTTTTGTTGTAACTGGATATATAGCAACAGTACCTTCTGGTGCTATAGAATAATCATATACAAAAGCTTCTTTTTCACCAGTGTATAATCCTTCATCTATTAATTGTTGCAAAGATTTACCAACACCGACTAAAACACCAGTCTCTTTATTAACAAAAATAGGATAAGCCTGATTTGGTCTTTCTGTTTTTGTAAATGTAGCAAGATTCATTCCGTGGTAAGGTGATGCATACTCGTTCATAGCATCTTCTGAAACATTTGGCATAAAATCTTCAGGAACTACAAATACAAGATATTCTTGTGTATAAGTAAACCCCTTAGAAGGTTTTCCTCCAGATGTTTGAACTGTTACAGTAACTATTTGCCAAGTTGCAAACATTTCTTTTAAGAGCAAAACCAAATTATTCAATTCTTGATAACTTATGCTAATTACAAGACAACCTTTTTCAGATAATAGTTTTTGAAGGAGCCTAAGTCTCGGGTACATCATACATAACCATTTGTCATGCCGTGTTAAATCCTCTCCCTCTTGTCCGACAACTTCACCAAGCCATTTTTCTATTTTTGGATCACTTACATTATCATTATAAGCCCATCCACCTTTATCGATAGTATTTCCTGTGTTATATGGAGGATCTATATAAATGCAGTCAATTTTTCCTTCATATTCAGGGAGAAGAGATTTTAAGGCATCTAGGTTATCTCCGTGAATTATTTTGTTTTCAGATTCTTTTGATTTATTGTCTGCTGAATAAGTATATTTCTTTTCTAAAACTCTAAACGGAACATCCAGATGATGATTTACAACTTTCTTTTTCCCAATCCAATCTAATGTAGGCATTTTTCCACCAATACAAAAATTTTAATAAAGTATTATAACACGAAAAACTCGTTTTTTCACTTAAAATCGTCAATAAGCAAAAAAAATGGCGAGGAACTTCCTCGCCGTAGATGGACCTGGGTGTTTCAACCAGCCCGAATAATAATAGTCAAATTGATTAAGCCAGAACAGCAACTCTTTCTTTGATTGTTTTCATCTGTTTTTCGGTAAGATTAAATAATTCTTTTACACGTGACTCTGCCATTTCTCCGCTTTCAAGAATCTTTGCAGCCATTTCAAGTCTTTCTTCGAGTTTGGCTTCTTTTTCCATATCTTCCATAATTCTACACATATGCTTAACCCCCTTTTCGTTTTCCTTGAGGTATCTGGCTCTTTCTGCCAGAAGCTTATTTTTCATATCATCGGCCTTTTTGCAATGAAAGTCATGCATCAGGTCACCAATTGGATCATTTCCTTCGTATTTACCATTAACATATATGATATGGCTCTCATCGTCAAATGGTATATTACATTCTTTTACAGTTCTTTCAATGTGATAAAGTGGTAAACCTTTTCCAAAGATGTCGTTTTCTGTAATGAAAATAACATAACTTTCTGGAAGATTTTTAGCATCCTCACCAGGAACCGTAATATCTGCATCCATCAAAGCTGAATTATAACGGGCACGTTTTGCACCAGCTCCTTTATCAGCTCTCTGAATCTCAATGTCGTAAGGTTTACCTTTATTGTCTTTTGCATAAACATCAAGTCTAACAGAACGACCTTCAAGGTTCTTTACGACTTTCTGAGCAACTGTATCAATTACCTTAAGCTTCTTGTTATCAAGAATAGTCTGAAGTACAAATTGAGTACAGTCCTTGTCATTTTCAAAAAAGCGAGTCATAAAGTCATCGTCCATCAGGGTAAACTCCTGAAGCCGAGCAATCATTTTCTGCTTCTTTGTCAAATCTTTTTTTGCCATAGCACATAATACCATGATTTACCCCTGACCGCAAGTTATCTGCATAATGGTATATAGATTTTTATTTACCATTCCACATGCACCAGCAGCTCAAACTTCCTCTGAGTCAGCTTTGGCACTTCAAAGTTCAGCCAGTATTCAAAGTCATCTTCATGTAGCATCTGGCAGATTATCTGCTGGTAACAGATTGTCTTTTCATATGCTGGTATATCATCCTTTTCATAGAAAAACTCAAAGTTGAACTTATAATTTATGGTGTCTATGATTCTGTCTTTTTTTCCTTGCTCCTTTTCAATGAAGGTTAAGGCAAAATAAGGAAACTTTTCAATTCCAGGATTCATACACTGGTTAGTAAACTGCTTTAATTCAAACTTAAATAAGTCTGAGTTTTCCTTATTCCACTGTGTAATATATTCTGGAAGCTTATTCAAAAGTAGTTCTTCAAGTCTTTCATACATTGTCAAAAAGTCTCTCATTACAAGGTCTTCCTTCTGTAAATATCAAGGGTATTTTGTATGTCTTTTGGGATTTCAAAAGAACAGTCTTCTTCATGATTCTGCTGTTTTATAAACTCTTTCTTTTTAAGTAAGAAGAGCTTGATTATTGCTTCCTTCAAATCTGCCGGCATTGTTGATTGTAAAAAGCCTGCATTGTAATTCAGGAATAAAACGTGGCCTTCAAGCTTTGTATCTAATAAAAATATGGTCCTGCCGTCTATTACACAATGGGGCACTCTCTGCTTGGTGTTCATATCAATAATGTTCACCATTTCTGTTATGTTGTCTTGATTTGTATACACCTTACAATCTCTCACAGTCTGAAGCTCATTGTAATTATGATCTTCCAGTGGATAACCAAGTATTTTTTCTATGTAGAAAATAGTAGACGTAAACAAAAGCTCGTCTATTTCAAGTTCTGTATCTTTTAATTCAAGTATTTTCTGGAGTTCTTCAAATGGGAATGGGGACATAGTAGCTCCTGGAAAAGCGAGGCTCACGAAAGTATAACCTTCGTTCAGTCAAATACAAGGCCAAGCCCTGCGGGTTGTCGCTGCGCTCCAAGCCTTGCATTTGCCTTCACTTCGGTTTTTAGTTTTTTCGCCCCCGCTTTCCAAAGGCCAATATTACAATTGGCTTTTGGAATTATTAGGTATAAGTCACGCTGTCTGCAGTAACTTATTCTTCTGCGGTTTTGAGTAAAACCATATTCTTCTTAGGTCTGGTAACGAGGAAGCCGTCACGCTTACGGAAGCGCATAAAGAGCTCGCCGTATTCAAGTCCTTCAGTTGTTTCATCAAAGCGCTTGATTTCGATTCCCTTGCGGTTGCCGTGGATGATTCTCTTTGGATTCATAAAGATGGCAATTACCTTGTCAGCTTCGAGGTCGGCAAGCTGCGGCATCAATCTTGATTCCACAACGTCATAACCATCAATGCGTCCTGGCATTCCGTCACCTGGCTTTCTCCAGATTGGGTTATGGTTGTCGTCCTGAATATTTGCAATATGATTCAAAACTGTTTCGTTCAAGAACCACTTGCAGTACTTTCTTTCTTCCGGTTCAACCTTGAGCTCGGCAGCTCTAAAGTCAAGGTAAGTAAGCTTGCTTTCGTCGGTGCTTTCGATTCTGCAAACTTCGGCCTGTGCCATATTGATAGCCCCTGTGAAAGGGTCATCATCTGCAATAAGGCACTGGCGGTCAAACTCCTGACCGTAGGCTTCTGTAAAGTCTTCCAGGAACATCTTTCCAAGGTCCACAAAAACATCTTCGCCGAACTCGTCAAAGAATGGGACATAGCCTGCAAGGGTGTAAGCCTTGAGCTCTGTGCGTGTAGGCATGTTTGATTTTGTAGCATCGATTTTCTGTCCGTAAGAAGTCAGCCACTTCAATTCAATTCCGCCGCGGTCTCTTTCCGGAATGAAGATTGAAGGTCCGTTCATCGGGCGATGGGTTACAAGATTCATCATTACAGACTGCTTTGCAGCTTCCTGCATGATGGTCTCTTCGTAAATCGGATTGATAAGATACTGGTCATTGTTTGCCAGGTTTCCGATTGGCTCTCCAAGAACAGCTTTCTGTGGTACAAAGCCTTTTCCGGCTTCCCACTTAAAGTCCTTCGGATTGTTCCATTTTTCAGCTCTGATGTTAGGGCAGAACTTCAAAGCTCCAAGTGTTTCGGCATCCTTGTTCCAGGCGGCAACAAGGCCTTTACCCACGTTGTAGCAGACATCGCGGTAAGTTAAAGGCTTCATTTCTGAATCAGTCTTTTTAAGAAGGTTACGAAGCTCCTTAACTGATTCTCTGATTCCTTCAAGCTCTGTTGTAGAGGCAGTCTGCTGACTGTCTGCCATTTTCAAAATTCCGTCAATGAGCTCTTCTGTCTCATTAAAGTATTTTGAAATCTGTTCCGGTGTTGCAGCTTCAGTTGGCACCAAGCTTTTCATATTGCTAAGTTTCTGCTGCAAAGATACAATTACTTCGTTCAAGGTTTCCTCCTTAGGTAAACTTGAATAGCAGAGCTGCAGTCAGGTTCTAATTGCTTGCAGCTCTGTTTTATTTTTAATCTATGCTCTGGTCCTTAGACCTGAACAAACCTTTTCAAAAAACGAAAGCTCTTCATTCTGAATCACTTCTGTTATCTCAAGCTTCTTCTGCGGTACGTGAAGGGCAAAAGGATTTGCCGGCACACTGCAGATAGAAAATTCCAAAAGCTCCTGCTTTCTGTAAATCAAATCACAGTCGCGGTCCTTGGCTTCTAAAAACTCAAGCTCATCAACACGGAATCCCACAGAGCCGCAGCGAAGCACTCCGGCCTTAACACGCTCTCCAATGCTCCAGCCAAACTCATCAAAGTCTTTTGCATTAAAGAGAATGTCGCCTTCAAGCGTTTTGTCAGCTGTCACATTCTGGGCAATTCCAATAGGCGGAATCGAATAGTCATGACTCCAGAGCACCACAGGATTTGAAAGATAGTTTTTTAAATCCCAGCCGCACGGATCAACTTTCTCAAAGTCGCGGTCCGTGTCAAAGGTACTCATCACCCAGTGAAAAGAATCCTTCTGCACGTCCACAGCCTTGAATACTTCTACCTGTGCGCTCACTTTCCCAGAGCTTGTGTTTTCCTTCAGGAACTTCAAGAAAAGCTTTTTGTCTTTCCCAAAGTCCTTGTTTTCAACGCCGTCAATCTTGACTACCATTCCAGCCTCCCATATTTCTATCAAGCATCTGCCTGTAAACCTCTGCATAATCTGCAGGGTTTTGATAACCAATCTTTAATCTCAGGTAGTGGATGTAAGAGCGGACCGAGCTGTCAGTTACGTTCATCTCGTAGGCAATTTCTTTAACAGTCTTACCCTTGGCAAGAGCAACCGCTACATCAAACTCTGTGTCAGTTAGCTCGCCAACAGCCCGAGTCAGATGCAGACCGTTTTTAATGTCATCAAGAACAGTCTGAGGGTAAGCAGAGTTTCCGCTGAAGATTTTCTGCAGAGCAGGAAGCAGCGTTTCGCTTGTTTCTGCATTACAGATAAAGCCCGAAGCTCCAAGTTTATGAACTCTAAGCCCAAAGAAATCCGAGCAGCTTTCTCCAGTCTCAAAAAAGACAAAACGCAGCTTGTCATTTATTCCCTTAAGACTGGTCATCTTTTCCTGAATACAAAGGCCTAAGAAAAACTTTTCAACCAGAATTACACAGTCACTGTCAGAGCCAAGATGATACTTAAAGTCATCGTCCTTCAAGACATCAAAGGTCTGCACCTGCGGAAGCTTCTGCTTCAAGAATTCTTTTACAGTTCCCTTAACCACATAATTAGAAGTAGCAAAAAACAATTTCATATTAGTTTTTGTCCTCACAATTTTTATTGTCATCAGAATCAAAAGCCGAAATTGTGTTGGGCTTCCACCAGCTGTCACCCCAGGGCTTTTCCTTTTGTCCCCGTGCTCTCAAAACATCATTAATTGTTTTAAGTCCGGCATTGATTTCTGCAATATCCCGGTTGCTCTGGGCATCCTCAGATTCCTGCAGTTCCGGGATATTGTTAAGGTTGAATTCCCCGGTCTGTAAAAGATTGAACCGGCGAAAGAACTGAACTTCCAGAATCTGCTCAAAGTTCTTGAGCAGTGGAATAAGCGTAAAGTTCCAGAACGCCCGGTGCTGGGAATCTGTATCGGTGCCGCTCAATGAACTTTTGGAATCCTGAATATTGGCAACTCTCGGCGGGATGCCGAATTTCGCAAGAAGTGTATACAGGTTCCACTTCTTCATATCGTAAAGTTTCAGAACGTCGGGGCTGAACGTAAGAGGCTGGTATTCTGTACCTTTACCCAATACAGCCACACGATTTTTCATGCCGTGGCCGTATTTTGAGTCCCAGGTACGAGCAAGTAATTCTGCTTCTGTCTCTGTGAGAATCTGGTCTGTTTTTAAAAGCCCCTTAGGAACCCCACCTTCTTTTAAAAGTCCTGAATTCTGCTTGGCGGCGAGCAAATCTTGTTCGACTTCAAGACCCAAGCTTACCAGAGGACTCACACCGCGGTATTCATTCCACGGGTTCCAGTCCTTAAAGTGAATTATTTCATCAGGAAGAATTATGAGAGGCTTGCCTGTAGCTCCGTCTGTATAAACCCACTTGGTAATCTTTCCGCCTTCAACAACGTGCTGCATATTCCGCGGATTTAAGATGTAAATCTCTGAAGGAATGCCGCAGCAGTAGTCCTCGCCGAACCACCAGAAAGCCTCTCCGTCGAGGCTCCACCAGGCGCAGGTTTGCTTCCAAAGATCAAACCTGCACATGCTTTTATTCGGGTACATAAAGAGCTTAGCCAGTTTTGAATCACTTTCTGTCTTACCGTTTTTCTTAATTTCAAATTCAGCACGCGCTACGTTACGAGTCAAAATATCAATACATACCGATACCCAGGCGTGCTGTAAATAAGGATCAGTGCAGGTCTTTTTATCTCTCACCGAAAAGTCATCTGCAACAGTTTCGTTATTTATCTCAGAAAAGCTTCGTAACTTTTTTTCTTGCTGGTTCCTCTTTTTAAAAAGTCCCATATAAATTATCGGTATTACCTCAACCTAAAACGACCCCCGACGTTGCCGCGCTGAAAATGGCATAACGCATAGCGTCCATGTAGTGGTCATTTACTTTTACAATCTGATTATTCTCATCACGTGAATAATCCCATATTTCACCAAGAACACCGGTACAGTCTTTACAAACAAAAAACTGTCCGCGTTCAATTTTTGCAATTATGTAATCAATTCCTGCATCCACAGAGTTGTTTGCTTTTACACCTCCAGGCACTTCCTGAATTCTCTCTCCTCCAGCAGGGTCGCAGTAAGTTACAAAGCAGTCGTCATACCAGTTCTTTGCCTGCTGCTGCTCAACGCTTGTTTTCGTTGTTATGTTGAAGCCGCCAAAATCGGCAACCACATAAACAGTCTCCCCAACCCAGCCAACCTTAACCGCAGCAATATGAAGTCCAAAATCCTGACCGCCTGTAAAACGGTCAAACTCTTCCGGCAGCTGGTCACGAGTCAGAATCATTGACTCTTCAAACTTTTCATAAACCGAGCCCTCAGGCTTTACCCAAAGTCCGTCCCGGAATCTGGCCCGCTGTTTTTCCGGCATGTTATCCAGAATGTCGCTGATATAATCTTCATCAAGATTTTCAGCGTTATCCATCGGGTTCAGAACTTCACTTGCATAAAGCTCCGGCTTATTTAATTTCTCATCCGTTCTCGGTTCAATCTTTCGAATGAACACCTTGTAAGCCCAGTGCATAGGCGAACACGGATTACAGTCATAAAAAAACTTATTCTTGCAGCCTTCAACCTTCATCGCTAGACGAGAATAGGCAGTAGTAATTGCAGAATAAGAAATCTGGCTTACTTCGTTGAAATAGATAGTCACATATTCATGACCGAGAATGCGGTCTACCTGTTCCTTGTCACCAAGTCCGCCAATCCAAATTTCACTTCCGTTCCAAAGCGTAATAAGTCCGTCGTGTACATTAGCCTTGTAGTTGGATGCTCCAATCGTCTTATTAAGCCAGGGAAGAAGTGTCTCGTGTAAAACAGAGCTTCTTGCATCCTTTGCACGAAAGCGGCATATTAAATGTCTGCTTCCCGGGTAACGGCAGGCACGAAAAATAATTGCCATAACAAGCACCGTAGTTTTTCCCGAACGCGAACCGCCAAAAAGCAGAACATGCTTCGCAGAAGAACTAAGCAGCTTCAAGGCCTTTTTCTGTACAGCCGTCGGCTTAAACAGCTCTCTCATTACAAATCCTTAAAGGAATCTGCAAAAGTAATAGCCAGTTCTCCCTGAACAGGCTTTGAGTTTTCCTTGTCCGCTCCGGTAATGAACGAATCAAGCTTTGCAGAACGTTCAAGCAAATCCATCGCTCCGTCTGCATCCAGCTTTTCCGGGTCCAGAGTCTTAAGCCGTTTTCCAACAAGCTCGTCAAACCCGTTCAGCATTTCCATCTGGCGTTTTTTGCGTTCAACACGCTCAGCCAGCAATTCTCTTTCAGTCTCCTTTGCAATATAGGCATCGTATTCTGTAGCACGCTCATTCCAGTGATAGAGTCTTGCATAACGTGCCCAGGAGCCGTACTTCTTTGGCTCAATTCCGTGCATCTCCATACAGGCCTTAATACTACGCTTATAGCCCATGGCACGAAAAAGACAGAAAGCCTTAAAAGCCTTGGGAGACTCATCGATTAATTTTTTCTCCCAGGACTTTTCCGGCTCTGCCATTTTTGAATTAAGTTCACTGTTTAAGTTTGCGGATGTCGAAACAGTGTCCTTATCTCCCACCTGAACACCTCCTTTTGCCTGATGGTTATTTATGTACGACGTAGCGGTTCACACTTCGTCTTGTAATATGCTCGCAAAAGCTTTTTTCAAGCTTTACAGGGCATCCGTCATTCAACGTTATTCTGACGATTATCTCGCCATACTTTTCTTCCGCAGCAATTCGCCTGCAGTAGTCATTTGATTCTTCAAGAATCTTAGAAAGCGGTACATTCATGCTTCCACCTCACAAACCTGATTTCCAAGCCAGTAAAATAAATCCGACTTTCTGAAAATCAAACGACGCCCAAGCTTCACATGCGGAATCTTTTTCTCCCTGCAGAGCTTGTACATAAAAGTCCGGCTAAAGCCCAGGTACTCACAAGCCTGCTTAAACGAAAGTAAATCCAAGTTATTTTCTTCTGCCATTTCTTTCACTCCTAAAACGAGATAAATAAAAAAAGCCACAGCAGAACTTAATCTGCTATGGCTCTATCTTAAATCTAAACCCCGTTTGCAAAGTGCCAATTAGTGCTTACATTTTGCCCACGCTATAAAACAATCCGTTTGCATTTTGAAAACAACTAGGCCGTAAGATACTTTTCCCAGGCACTCGAAATAACTGTACGCATATTTTCAAACTTCTCCTGAGTCTCATGATCAGAGTAGTGATCAGTCATAGTAAAGGATTTATGGCCCATAATCTGCATTACAATTTCTTTGTCAGCCTTCTGCTTCAACATCGTACAGCAGAAGTGGCGCAGACTGTGGAATACAATGTTTCTCTCCTTGCGGACCAGCTCGCTGACTCCAATCTCTTCCAGGGCCTTATAAAAGCAGTCGCCGTAATAGCCCGGAGTAATCGGCATTTTATGATTCTTTACAGACCAGAAGACATAACTCAAATCCCCAAACTCAGGATTCCTTCTTGCCTGGTTCATAAGCTGCAAGGCAATAGAATGCTCAATCGGTAAATCCCGAACCTCTTTGTTTTTCGTAGTCTTCAGACCGTCCATCTCGCTAAAGCTGTGGCGAACATGAAGCATATCCCCAACCACATCAATATCGCAGACACGGAGCCCGCTAATCTCACCGGCACGCAGACCATAAAAAGCCGCAACCTTAAAGGCAAGCTTTGCAGTATTATTTTCCCAATCCAGAGCAAGCAGTCTTCGGATTTCTGTTTCAGTCGGAATATCGCGCTCATCCGCATCCACCTTAAAGCGCTCAACACTTGCAACCGGATTCACAGTAATTTTCTGCTGCTTAGCAAGCCAGTTCAAACAGCGGTTTACACAGTTTATATTTTTATTAATCGTCTCACTGGCAAGCTCTCGAGCGTCATGAAGATAAAACAAAAAGTCATCCAGCTCCGGCACCGTCAAATCCTCAATGCACATATCATCGCCAAAATAAGGCCTCCAGTAATTACGCACAAAAGCCTTCATACAAAAGGCATACTTTTTCGAAAGCGAATGCCCGCGGTCCAGCTGCCTTTTAATAAACACAGAAGTATCATAATCCCAAAAGCTCTCAAGGTTAGCACAGAGAAGATGCTTGCCATCTGCTGTCAAACCAATGCTTGGCACAAAACTTGCGCCATCTTTAAGAGCCGGTTTTTCGTCTTTCACAAGCTTCATTTTTCCGTCAGCAGTCTTTTTAATCACAATAACTTTTTTAGGCTTAGGTGCTTCTGCAGGAGTAGGAGCCGGAGCCTGCACAGGAGAAGAAACAGGAGCAAGAGCTTCAACCACAGGTTTTCCAAGCTCCGCATGCTTTTGAGAAAACACAGGAGAATCAAAACCAAACTTTTGTGAAAGCATAGCCACAACAGACTTAGCATCGCTTTCAGAAAGCCGGTCTACAAAGCTTTTCAGGGAAGTCGGAACAAGAATAGAATCGTCGGATTTTAATTTACGAGAATTTCCGTGAGCAGTAGGCTTGCCGTTCTTAAGCCACTCATGGGCAATAATCACAGCTTCGTCTCTGTCTTTCGTGCCCGTACTCTTACCGTAATCGCGTGAACCAGTTACAGGGTCAATAAAATAGGCCTTGTAATAACCTGAGCTAGTCTTACCAAGATAAAACTGACGCATAAAACCTCCTGTGGCCTTGAATATCCACAAGCCGGCATTTTTTCCCAAATCGGTTAATCAAATCCGTTATCAAATTTTTTATCAAATTCGATCCCAAATTCAACAAAAATGCCGTTACGTTCATGCGCCTGGCCCAGCAAGGTAGGACACATTCAAATATAAATTAAGTATTCCATATGCGCTAAATCCTTATAACATAAGCATTTAGGCATAAAAAAAGCCCATCTTATCGATGAGCTTTTGAAGAGCGGATGAAGGGAGTCGAACCCTCGTCATCAGCTTGGAAGGCTGAGATAATAAGCCGTTATATGACATCCGCAAGTGATATATATAATATATAGATTATGGTTATTTTGGTCAATAGGCCAAATGGCTTTTTTGTAAAAAAAACAATTATTTTACAAATCTGAAATCTGCACCGCCTTTATTCATAAAAGTCTGGATTTTACATCTCTGAAGTTTTACATTTTCACAAAACCATCTGATATCACTGGCATAATCAGAAGCAACATAATCAGCATTATAATTCAATACAAGAACCTCTTCTTTTCCTGTATCTGTAGTTCTTGAAATAGCCCCATAAAATCTGACAATATCTTCAACAGCCTTTATATATTTTGTCATTCCCCGCTCATTAAAAAGCCCTTTCAAAAACTCTATCTGAACATTTTCAATTTCAATATGCCTGCACTCACAACCACAGGCAGCTTCACATATTTTACTATTTTTCTGATAAAACAATTCAAAGAATTTTGAAGGTTTGATTTTCAAGATTCTGCACACTGCATTAAACCAGGTCACAGCACGACCTGCGTTATAAAAATATGAACACGCAGTAGCAAGCTTTCTGGCTCTTTCCATATCTTCTACAGAAAGTAATTTTGATTTTATAACATGATAAGGCGGCACCGTCTCATACTCCAACCCCAGTCCATCCGCCTTGTCTGCCAGCTCAGTTCCAGGCAAAACAGACAAACAGAAAATCTCAAGATTATTAGGAAGCATTGAAACCGCAAAGTCCACCCCGTCACGAAAACTTCCGAAGCTTTCTCCCGGTAAACCATAAATCAGATCAAGACCAAAGGTAACGCCTTCTTCGTTTAAAACTCCAATTCCCCGGATAAATTTCTTTTTGTCCCAGGGACGGTTTACAAGCTTTAATACTTCTTCATTCGCACTTTGAAGTCCAATCTGCAGAGCGCAGGGAATCCTTGTAAATTCCCGGGCCAGTTCCCTGTCAATAAACTCAGCTCTTGCTTCAAAGTAATAAAATGTGTCTGGAGTCTTAGATGCAATAAGGCGCAAGAGTTCTACTGCCCGCTTTTTGTTTACATTATATGTAGGATCCAGAACAAAAACCTGCGGCACTTTTTTCTCAGCAAAAAGCTCAAGCTCTGCTTTAATTCTTTCCATAGGAAAAAGTCTTACAGTTTTTTCTCCTTTAGATTCATAACAGTAAGCGCATTTAAAAGGGCAGCCTCTTGCAAGCTCCCACAAAGCTCCTTCATATTCAGAAGGATTTATTATGCCGTCAAGATATGGAGAATACAGACTCGTTAAATCAGGGGATTGGGATATAATTACTTTATGTTTTTCATTCTCATGATTTATTATTTTTGAAATTAAATTCGGAACAGTAATTTCCCCTTCACCGCTTACTGTATAATCAAAAGCTTTGTAAAAATCAGGATGCGCTGTAATTTCCGGCCCACCGGCAATACATACAAATCCCTTCTCCCGAAGTTTTTTAGCAGCCGCTTCTAAAATCCCCACATTCCATACAAAACAAGAAAAACAAAAAATTGCCTGGCTGCACCCGTGAATTTTTAAAATCAGTTTTTCAGCAATAAAATCAGAAGCAATATTTTTATCTTTTGGAAAATCTTTATCCTCAAGACAGAAAGCTGTTAGTGATACCTCACACTTATCTTTAAGTTCTTTACTATGTTTAATGGCAGTAGCAATACATGCCGCACCAAGAGGCAGCGCCTGCGGAGATTTTTCTATTAATAGTGTGGTACAAATAACCTTAACGGCCACTTACTTTGAAGCCCCTTCTTTTACATACTTATCAAGCTGTACATTAGCAAGATTTACTTTCTGAACTACACAAGGGCCTGCCACACAGCCGCCCTCGCAGCTCATTACTTCAACAAGATTTCCGTCCTCTTCTTTAGCCTCAACTCGACCTGCCTGAATATCACCATAATAACGAAGCTTTTTCATACCTTCTTTATTCAGACCATTAATAACATCAAGTTTCAAAATCGAAGGATCAGCCAGTCTGCAGCGAACAGCCTCTGCAACGCCACCGGTTCTGGCAAATGCACGTCCACTCGCAGTTGGAATATTTTCTTTTTTAACAGCTTCAAGTTTTCCAACTTGAATACCCTTTGCTTCAAAGAATGCCGAAAGTTCTTCAGCCGTAATTACATAATCAACAAACTCATCATCAAAACCTTCGCGACGTTTTGCAAGACAAGGTCCCACAAAAACTGTAACACATTCAGGGTCATCCTTTTTAGCAAGCTCAGCCGCATAATGCATAGGGCTTCGGGTTTCCGAAACACAAGGGTTAAGGTCCGGAACATGAATATGCACCGCCCTCACATAAGCCGAACAGCAGGAAGTAGTCATCAGCTTATCCCCCCGCTTCATGCGTTCTGTAAACTCTGCCGCTTCCCTGTCCGCCGTAATATCAGCACCAGCCGCAACTTCATAAATGGTAGTGAAGCCTAACAACTCAAAACCCCGCTCAAGCTGCCCGGCAGAACACTTAAACTGAGAAGCAATCGAAGGCGCATACATCACACTGACTTTACTTCCCTTCATAATATGCTTAATAACATCCACCAGCTGACTCTTATCCATCATGGCCCCGAAAGGACATTCAGTCATACATTTGCCGCAGTAAATACATTTATGAAAATCAATAACTTCATGACCATCTTCACCTTTTGAAATTGCGCCGACAGGACAGGCCGCCTCACAAGGAACGGTAATTTTTATAATCGCATGATAAGGACAGTTCTGTTCACAAAGTCCGCAGTGAATACATTTATCAGCATCAATATGAGCATGATGAACAATATGAATTGCCTTCTTAGGACAGTTCATCATACAAGGCCGCGCAAAACATCCCTGACAGGCATTCGTAACCATAAAGTTCTGTTTTACACAACCATTACATGCCTCGTGCAAAACCGTAATCATAGGCCAGGTCGGACTCTTCCTTTCCAGAGCTTCACGTGCATAATCATCAAGGTCATTCAAATCATTATAGTTTTCAACAGAAATTCCCATGCGGGCAAGAAGTCTCATTCTCAAAAGTTCGCGGTCATGATAAATACAGCAGCCGATCGGCTGACTGTTAGCAGGTCTCATTTCAGTCGGGATTTTATTTATTTTACGGCTGTCTAATTCGCCCTCAAGCTGAAGCTTTGCAATTCTTACAAGAAGTTCACGTTTTACATTTGAAGCATTGTTGTTAATATTCATGGCTGCATTTTAGCATTTTATATAAGGAGGGGGAAGAATCCCCCTCGCTCCCAAGTCCTCACTCACGGTAGTTTCGACAAGCTCAACCACCGTTCGCTCCGGTCTTGTCCGCTACCCCTTCCAGCGGGGACACCCCGCAACGCCCCCTGTTCATAATTTACTTTCTGTTTTTTATTTGCAAAAATATAATGCTTTGTTTTATAATATAACTCTCTGCATCTCACACTACATTTAAGTTTATTTTATTCTATATATTAGCGAGGTAATATGGCATTTTCATTCAATCAGAAATTTTATCCGCCAAAAGAGATTTACAGAAATCTTTCAATTCGTGAACAGGAACAGCTTTCACTTTTGATTGGTTCAAATCTTGTTTTCATGCTGCTTTTTGCTATTTTTGGAATTGTTCTTTTCAGTTTCAAATATACTATAGTTGGGATTGGAGGTATGGTTCTTCTTGCCTTCTTTATCTCATCTCTTTTTTTTACTAAAAAAGGACACATTCACAGAGCTGCCTGGACAACAACCTTTGCTATAATCTTAGTAAGTGCAGTTGAATGTTACGGCGGACCTTTTGCAGTTTCAAACTTTCTTCCCTATCGTGACAGCTGCTTTATTGCTGTAATGACAATCTGTAATTATGTAATTTCTCTTCGCCGCCGTCAGCTTCATGTATTTTTTGGGGCAGGCCTTTTAATCTGGTTTGCAACGAATGCCCTGAGATATCAGCCTCTTTATCAGGCAAATCCTAAAACTGCTTCAATGAACATAATCATCTGTTCAATGGCTATAATCACAACAAACATCTGTATTCTATTATTTGATCGTTTCACCCGCCGCGTAGTTGAGCGTGCAGAAGACAACGAAAAAAAATCAGCCTTTGCCCTCAGTAAAATTTCAAACGTAATTATAGAAACTGCAGAAGGCCTTAATATCGGACAACAGCTTTCAGAATCAACTAATAAAGCTTCTAACAGTATTACCCAAATCAGAAATCTCTATAATTATATTAATGAAGAAACTACTAATCTCAGCACAGAAGCAGTGACCATTAAAGATTCAAGCTTTGAAATTAACAATAAAGCTGAACAGATGAAAAAAAGTATACAGAATCAGAGCGAGGCAATTTCTTCTACCTCTGCTGCCCTTACACAAATGTCTGCCAGCCTTACAAATATCAGCAGTATTGCAAATGATCAGCGTTCCGGAATGGATAAACTTATCCAGAATCTTGATTCTCAGATGAAGCTTTTACAGGATCTTGTAAATGACATGAATCGGGTAAAAGAATCTTCTGTTAAGGTGTCTACTTTTGTAGAAGCTGTTAACAAAATTTCAGCCCAGACAGGCTTACTTGCCATGAACGCTTCTATTGAAGCAGCCCATGCTGGAACACTTGGAAAAGGCTTCTCCGTAATCGCTTCCGAAATCCGTAAACTTTCAGAAGAAACTTCAAAGAATGCCCAGAAAATTACAGACACTCTCGAAGAAAACGGTACTATCGTAAATGCAACGTCAGAATCAGTAACAACCTTCTCTGAATATACAAAAATGACTACCGAAACTCTTCGCAAAACAATCCACGTTATGGAAGAAATTCTTTCCGGAGTTTCTGAAATTGATACAGGAACCCGCGATGTAATGAATGCTCTTACCCGTATTGTAGATGATGCAAATACAAATACACATCTTGCAGAAGGAGTTGCAGGTGAAATCATTCAGCAGAATAATGCCCTGCAGAATATTTCAAGCGGAACCGAAAAGCTTCAGGAAAAAGTAAGCAGTCTCGAGGAATTGCTGGACAACATTCATAATGCGATTGTTGAGATTGACCAGAATGCTTCCGCAAACGAAGCCGTAGCTGCAAAAATCTCCGGGGCACTCTGCTAAAAGTATTAACAAAAAACGTTTAATAGATTATAATTAATAAGATATATTAGGCATAGGTTTTTCTATGTCCTGATTTATTAAATATTGCAATAATAGAAATATATATTTAGCAGGAGACAGAAATATGTCAAGAAAAATTACTATCATCGGTGCAGGACAGGTTGGTTCAACAGTTGCCTATGCTCTTACCCTGAAGCAGATTGCTTCAGAAATCGTTATCATCGATATCATTAAAGAAAAGGCAATGGGAGAAGCAATGGATATCCGCCAGGGTACTCCTTTTATTGGTCCTGTTTATGTTCACGACGGAGATTATGAAGATGCAAAAGGCTCTGATATCGTCGTATTTACTTCCGGTGTAGGCCGCAAACCAGGTCAGTCTCGTCTCGACCTTACACAGACAAACGTAGACATTACTAAATCTGTTATTCCTCAGATTACAAAAGCAGCTCCTAATGCTCTTTACGTAATCGTTGCAAACCCTGTTGATATTCTTACATATCAGTTTGTTAAAACTTCTGGAATTCCTGCTAACCGCATTTTCGGTACAGGTACAATGCTCGACACTGCACGCTTCCGCGCACGTATCGCAGAAACTTACAAGGTAGCTCAGGAAAATGTTCACGGTTATGTATTCGGTGAACACGGAGATTCTTCTTTCGTTCCTTGGTCACTTGCTAACATTGGTTCAATTCCAGTTGATTCATTTGCTAAATCATACCGCGGACCAAAACTCCCAGATTTCGACAAGAACGACGTAGAAGACTACATCAGAAAGTCTGGTGGAATCATCATTGCTGCAAAGAAGTGCACAAACTACGCTATTGGTGTTACAACAGCAACTCTTTGTGAAGCTTTGAACTACGACACAGATTCTGTTCTTACAATTTCTACAATGCTCGACGGTGAATACGGAATTAAGGATGTATGTCTTTCTATTCCAACTGTTATTGGTGGAAACGGAATCAAGGGACGTCTCGAAGCACCTCTTACAGATGCAGAAATCGAGTCTCTCCGCCACAGCGCAGACTGCCTCAAAGACGTAATTAAGCAGGTAAACTTCTAGGAGCAAAACATGGAATACAAAATTGAACATGACTCAATGGGCGAAGTAAAGGTTCCTGCAGATAAATATTGGGGAGCTCAGACAGAACGCAGCCACGAAAATTTTGAAATCGGCGTTGGCATTGAAACTATGCCACGTGAAATTACAAAGGCTTTTGGTTACCTCAAAAAGGCAGCCGCTATGGCAAACAATGCCCTCAAGCCTGAAAAGATGACAAAGGAAAAGCTCAACGCAATCAAAAAGGCTTGTGACGAAGTAATCGCCGGTAAACTCAACGACCACTTCCCTCTCGTTGTATGGCAGACAGGTTCTGGTACACAGAGCAACATGAATGCCAACGAAGTTATCGCTAACCGCGCTAACGAAATTGCAGGAAAGAAAATCTGTCATCCAAACGATGATATCAATATGAGTCAGTCTTCAAACGACACCTTCCCTACTGCCCTCCATATTTCTGCAGTATATGCAATCGAAGACAAACTCTTCCCTGCAATCGACACTCTCGTAAATACTTTCAAAAAACTCGAAAAAGAGAACATGAAGATTGTAAAGTCTGGACGTACTCACCTCCAGGATGCTGTACCTATTTCATTCGGTCAGGAAATCTCTGGATGGAGAACTTCTCTTGAGCAGGATAAAAAAATGCTCCAGTCTTCACTTCCCTTCCTTAAGCAGCTTGCTCTCGGTGGTACTGCTGTAGGAACTGGACTCAACACACCAAAGGGCTTTGACAAAAAGGTTGCTGAATGTGTAAGCGAACTTACAGGAAAGAAGTTCGTAACTGCACCTAACAAGTTCCACGCCCTCACATCTAAAGATGAATTAGTATACGCACACGGAGCAATCAAAGCTCTCGCTGCAGATATGATGAAAATTGCCAACGACGTACGCTGGCTTGCCTCAGGTCCACGTGACGGTCTTGGAGAAATCCATATTCCTGAAAATGAACCAGGTTCTTCAATCATGCCAGGAAAAGTAAACCCAACTCAGTGTGAAGCAGTAACAATGGTTGCTGTTCAGGTAATGGGTAACGATGCTGCTATCGGATTTGCTGCATCACAGGGTAACTTTGAATTGAATGTATTCATGCCTGTAATCGCATATAACTTTATCCAGTCTGCACGACTTCTCGCAGAAGCAATGCTTTCTTTCAATAAGAACTGTGCAGTTGGAATCAAGGCAAACAAAGATAAGATGCACCATAACCTTTATAACTCTTTGATGCTGGTAACAGCACTCAATCCTTACATTGGTTATGAAAATGCTGCTAAAACAGCACATAAAGCTTTTGATGAAAATATCTCCCTCAAAGATGCCTGCGTAGGACTCGGTTTCCTCACAGCAGCAGAGTTTGATAAGGTATTTAAACCAGAAGCTATGGCCTTCCCTCGCTAATGCACAAACAGTCGGCAGGCTGTGCTTGCCGACTTACTTTCATTTAAGGATGATTTATATTTGAAACAGAAAATACCAGTTATCATTCTTATTACTGCTTCACTCATTCTTCTTTGTTTTATAACACCTTCATTTTTACATAATAAAAAACACGAGATTTCAAGCAATCAGCTTGTTGCTTCTCACATTTACGGTCTCATAGCAGGTAACACGCAACGCCCTATTGGAATTTCAACCGGTTTGAGTTCTGATGATTTTCTCATCAAGGCACTTGAACGGGAAGCCCAGACAAATGAAAAACAGATGGAACAGATGTTTTCATCTTTTCTTTCTGCCGTCAAAAATCAGTTTGGCTATTCTTCTTTTTTCGTTATTTCAGATAAAACCAAACGCTATTATACATCAGATGGAATTGCAAAAATTGTAAATCCTCAGTTAGATCCTTATGATAACTGGTATCCCTTATTTATTACTTCCGGTCAGAAACTTCTTGTTGAAACAGATCGAGACCAGCTTTTTGATTACCGCTGGAGTATTTTCATTCTTTCGCGAATTCTAGATTCAAATGGTCAGACTTTAGGAGTCTGCGGTATCGGTCTTCAGATGGAAGACTGGCAGAAAATGCTTCTAGCTGTAGAAAAAGAATACAAGGTAAAAGTAAATCTTATTGATACTCAGGGGCTTGTTCAGGTAGACACAGATTTTAACAATCTAAAAAATGCTTATATTTCTGAAGCCCTTACTGATAACGCAGGAGAAGACTTCTTTACACACACAGATAAGGGAAGAAACGGTTTTAGAATGACCCGCTTCATGCCAAACCTTAACTGGTATTTAGTCGTTCAGGGAAACAACACTATAGAAGCCCAGACTGCCGGCAAAGCTGTTATCATTTTAATCGATATTTTCCTTATTTCTGCAATCATTCTCCTATTACTTGAACATAAGAAAAAGCTGCATCACGATCTTGTAAAATCATCTTTACCGGAAGATGAACTGACAGGACTTCCAAACCGAAATTATCTTAAGGAATCTTATGGAGAACTCGGAGTTTTCAATACAACCCGTTACAAGTCTCTGGCAGTTTTTGATATAGACCATTTTAAGATTGTAAATGATGGTCGTGACGGTGATAAAATCATTCTTGATGTAGTTGATTTTGCTAAAGAAGCGCTTGATGACCGTGGAATCATGTTCCGCTGGTCCGGCGATGAATTTGTACTTTTCATCGAAATGAAAATTGACGAAGCTGAATCCCGCTTAAAACAATTCTGTGAAAAATCAAAACGATTACTTGATGTAACTATATCAGCAGGAATTGTAGAAGTAGATCTTTCGGTTTCAATTAAAACAAACTACTATCGTGCCGTTCAGGCATGTTATGCAATAAAAGAAAACGGTGGAAATGGTGTTGGTAGAAGATGAAAAAGAAGCCTCATAATCTCTTAAAAAAACAAACCATCTTCTGCATCATAACCTGCATGGCTCTGGCTTTTATAATTACAGCCTCAATATTGCTTTCATATTTCAGCAGTGTTGCAAAGGAAAATCAGTCTAAAACTATTTACCTTGCAGCAGACAAAAAAAATCTTGAATTAAATTCCTTTTTTAATTCTGCTGAAAATATTGTAAAAGAATTCCAGGACTTTATTCTTACATCACTTGATGAAAATAAATTACTTGAAGATCCTTCTTATGAAAAAGAATATATGGCCACTCTTTCCAGAGTAATGTCATCAATTGCAACATTTCAGAAAGGGGCAGTCTGTACTTTCTTTCGTCTGGAACCCACAAGGTTTGGATCTACGAGAGGTGTATTTCTTACCGGCGGATATCAGAAAAATTTTGTCAATGTCCGTACTACTGACTTATCAAAATACTCTCCTACCGACACAGAACACGTAGGCTGGTATTATCTTCCAGTCTGGAAAAAAGAAGCTGTATGGACACCTCCATATAATAATTCAAGCCTGGGCCAGAAAATGATTTCTTACAGCATTCCTCTTTACAGAAACCAGGAACTTCTTGGTGTTGTTGGAATCAATTTAAGCCTTGGAATAATAGAGGACATGGTTAATTCTTTACAGCTTGAAGATTCCCGTGGTCTTTTAATCGGTACTCAAAAAAATCTGATTCATCTGAACACCCGTTATGAACTTTCAAAAGCTGTAGAGCGCTCGACAGAACTCACCCAGATTCTAGAAGTTTTTCAAAACACAGACAGCAAAGAATTCAAAAAATTCCTTTGGGAAGGAAATACATATTTTGGTATCATGTCAAAACTAGACAACGGCATGTCTTATATAACAGCCGTCTCACAAAACGAAATCCTAAAACCCTTATTCGGTCAGATTATTTCTTTAGTTATATCTTTCTTATTTGTCTGCATACTCACTGTCCTGCTAATTATTTTTACATTAAATAAAATCATCCGTCCGATTAAAATCGTGACAAAAACAACAAACAGGCTTGCCCGCGGCGAGTTATATGTAGACATTCCTTATACTTCAAAAAATGAAATCGGAGCTCTAGCAAATAACATAAGGCTTATGACTTCCCAGCTCAAAGAATATGTTGAATATATCAAAGAGCAGACTCAAAAAGAACGCGAAGCCAAAGAAGCAGCCCTCACAGAAAGTCAGATTAACGCCGCTGCCTCTCAGGCAAAGAGTGCTTTCCTTGCTAATATGAGCCACGAAATCAGAACTCCAATTAACGCAGTTCTTGGTATGAACGAAATGATTCTTCGAGAATCAAAAGACAAGACTACTCTTGGGTACGCCGCAAACATTAAGTTAGCCGGTTCAAACCTTCTTTCTTTAGTAAATGATATTCTTGATTTTTCTAAAATTGAAGCCGGCAAAATGGAACTTCTTCCGGATAATTACGAACTGTCTTCCTTGATTAATGACCTTGTAAACATGACGCGGGAACGGGCTCAAAGCAAAGGCCTCAAATATGAACTAAATATTTCCCCTTCTCTTCCAAAAACTTTGTATGGTGACAGCGTCCGGGTAAAACAGTGTATTCTTAATCTTCTTACAAATGCAATTAAATATACAAAAACTGGTTCAGTCACTTTCTCAATGACTTATGATAAAACAGAAGAAAATGATATTCTGCTCACCGTTCACGTAATTGATACCGGTTGTGGAATCAAGAAAGAAGATATGAAAAAACTCTTCTCACCTTTTGAAAGAATTGATGAAGGCAAGAACCGTACGATCGAAGGAAGCGGACTTGGAATCAGTATTGTGAGACGGCTTCTTGATATGATGAATTCTAAGCTTGAAGTTCAAAGTACTTACGGAAAAGGCTCAGATTTCTCCTTCTCTATTATTCAGAAAGTCATCGACTGGACTGCTGTTGGAGAGTTAAACGAAGCCTTTGCGGAAAGTGTAGAACAGATGGCCAACTATAAAGAAAAACTTCATGCACCAAAAGCCCGGCTTTTGTTTGTTGATGATACAGCCATGAACCTTGATGTAATCAAAGGGCTTCTCAAAAATACAGGCATGACAATTGATACTGTACTCAGCGGAAAAGAAGCTCTTGAATCCGTAAAAAATAATAAATATGACATTCTTTTTATAGACCACCGTATGCCGGAAATGGATGGTATTGAAACCCTTCATGCAATGAAAAAAATGAGAAAAAACAAAAGCAAGGGACAGCCCTGCATTGCACTTACGGCAAATGCTATCAGCGGTGTAAAAAAGATGTATCTTAATGAAGGCTTTGATGATTATCTTTCAAAACCCGTAAACCCTGCAAAACTCGAAGAAATGATTCGTCATTACCTGCCACAAGATTATCTCGAAGAAGCAGATGAAAGTGATTCAAGTTCAGAAAATACAGAAAACTCAGACTTTTCCGATTTCATAAACAAGCTGAAAAATATAGAAAGTATTGATGCTGATTCCGCCTTGAAAAACTGCGGAACAGAGGAACTTCTTTTTGCATCTATAAAACAATATTATTCTTCAATTGATGAAAAAGTTCTGGAATTGCAGAATTTTTATGATGCAGAAGACTGGAAAAATTACGAAATAAAAGTTCATGCACTAAAAAGTACTTCAAGACTGATTGGAGCATTAAATCTTTCAAAACTTGCAGAAGACCTCGAAAAATATGCCGGAAATAATGACATTACAGAAATTCAGCAGAATCATAAAAAGCTTTTAGATTTATACCGCGATTTTAAGAGTCTACTGGCACCTCTTACAACAGAAGCATATCAAGAGCTTTCAAAAAATGAAATATCACAGGAAGAACTTTCTGAAAAAATTCATAAGCTTATAGAATACGCAGATTCTTTTGATATTGATGGCCTTGATAATCTTATTAAAGAATTAAAAGCTTTTTCTCTCCCCCTTGATTTTTCACAAAAATTTGATAACATTTGTAAATGCATTGAAAATGTAGATTTTAAAGAATTAAGAATTCTACTTTCGGAATGGAGCAGTAAGTAATGATTAACGAGCTTTATATAGTTGGAGACCAGTCTCGTCTGGTAGTTAAAAATATCATAAATCAGTTTAATGACAGTGGCTGTGATATTAAGATTTATTCTCCAACAGATAGTGAAATAGATAATCTTCCAAATTATTCTATATACCTTCTCGTTCTTCTTTCAGATAATATTGATTTTTCTGTAATCACAAAGATTTATGAATTTCAGCAAAGATATGAATATCAGATTTGTTTTATAGGACGTATCTCAAACCTTTCACTGGAAGACGACAGATTTTTTAAGCAGATTCCTTCATTAAAACTTGAATCCTACACTATAAATGTAGACAAACTTCTGGAGCTTATGGAAAGAAACAGCAGCAGAAAAAAGCAGATTCTTGTTGTTGATGATGAACCTATTATTCTCAGAAGTATAAAAGTATGGCTTGGTGATGAATTTAATCTTTCTCTTGTAAATTCCGGAGAAATGGCTCTTGAATTCCTCGACATGCATCCTGTTGACCTTGTTTTACTTGATTATAAAATGCCGACTATGGATGGACCTGCAGTTCTTTCAGCAATCAGAAATGATTCACGTTTAAGCAATCTTCCTGTAATTTTCCTTACAGCAAACAACGACAGGCAAAGTGTTATAAACGCAATGCAGTTTAAGCCGGACGGTTATATTCTAAAAAGTAAATCACCTGAAGAAATAAAATCAGCAGTAGTAGATTTCTTCAAGAATCGTACAATAAGAATGTAACATTTATTTTATAGGGCAAAAAAAAAACATGACATTAAAAGACTTACCAATTGGTGCTTCTGCCTGCATTACTAAAACGGGTGGAAACGGCGAACTCAGACAGCATTTTCTTGATATGGGTGTAATTCCAGGCACAGTTATTACAAAAGTAAAACTTGCACCTATGGGAGACCCTATAGAATTAGATGTAAATGGCTATGAACTTACAATGCGTCTGGAAGATGCAGATAAAATTGAAGTTCAGCAGACAGTGGCAAATCAGGAAAAGTCCGAAATTAAGGAAAGCTCTTCATCTGTAAATAAAACTAAAAAAACGACTGAACACCCTGGTCTTGGTGAAGGTGGACGTTTTCATACGAAAGATGATGAAAATCCACTTCCAGATAGTACTATTCTTACCTACGCACTGGTTGGAAATCAAAACTGTGGTAAAACTACCCTCTTTAATCAATTAACCGGTTCTAACCAGCATGTAGGAAATTTTCCGGGCGTTACAGTAGACCGTAAAGACGGAAATATACGCGGACATTCAAATACACTTGTAACAGATTTACCAGGCATTTATTCAATGTCTCCTTATACAAGTGAGGAAATTATTTCCCGTAATTTTGTATTAAATGAAAAGCCTAAAGGAATCATAAACATTGTTGATGCCACAAACATCGAACGAAACCTTTATCTGACCATGCAGCTTCTCGAGATGGACCTTCCAATGGTTATTGCCCTGAACATGATGGACGAAGTTACAGGAAACGGCGGTTCCATTGATGTTAACAAAATGGAAGAGCTTCTTGGAGTGCCTGTCATTCCTATTTCGGCGGCAAAAAATCAGGGTGTTGATGAACTTATAAAACACGCAATCCATGTTGCCCACTATCAGGAAAAGCCTCTGCAACAGGATTTTTGTGATGAAAATGAAAGCGGAGGTGCCGTACACCGTGCCCTTCATGCTGTAATTCATCTTATTCAGGATCACGCTCAGAAGGCCGGTATTCCGGTTCGCTTTGCGGCAAGTAAAGTTCTCGAAGGTGACAAACGTATTGTTCATCAGCTTGATCTTGAACTGAACGAAAAAGAAACCCTCGAACATATTGCCCTTCAGATGGAAAACGAACGAGGCCTTGACCGCAGCGCCGCCATTGCAGACATGCGCTATGCATATATCAGAAATGTTTGCCGTCAGACCGTACACAAGCCGCACGAAAGCCGTGAACGTATAAGATCTCAGAAAATTGATTCCCTGCTTACAGGTAAATATACAGCAATTCCTTTCTTTGTTCTGATTATGGCCTGTGTATTCTTCCTTACCTTTAATGTAATCGGAGCTTTTTTACAGGGGCTTCTTGAAAACGGAATCGAAGCATTAACTTCACTTGTAGATAATGGTCTTACAGCCATTGGAACAAATGAGGTTTTACATGCACTTATAATAGACGGTATTTTTGCCGGAGTTGGAAGTGTTCTTTCATTTCTTCCTGTTATTGTTACTCTCTTTCTTTTTCTTTCACTACTTGAAGATTCCGGCTATATTGCCCGCGTTGCCTTTGTTATGGATACCCTTCTTCGTAAAATCGGACTTTCTGGCCGCAGTATAGTTCCGCTTTTGATTGGTTTTGGCTGTACTGTTCCGGCAATTATGTCTACCCGCATTTTACCTAGTGAACGCGACCGTAAAATGACAATTCTTCTTACGCCTTTTATGAGCTGCACCGCAAAACTCCCTATTTACGCCTTCTTTACGGCAGCTTTTTTCCCGGGCCGCGGCGGATTAATTATGACAGTACTTTATGTTTTCGGTATCATAATTGGTATTCTTGCAGCCCTGTTATATAGAAAAACTCTGTTTAAGGGTGAACCTGTTCCTTTTGTAATGGAACTTCCAAACTACAGATTACCAAGTGTCAAAAATACTGCACAGCTTCTATGGGAAAAAGCAAAAGATTTTCTTGAACGTGCTTTTACCGTAATCTTTATTGCAACAATTATTATCTGGTTCTTGCAGAGTTTTACTCCAAAACTCAATTTTTCTGATGACTCTTCGCAAAGCATTCTTGCTATGATAGCAGGGCTGCTAGAACCTGTTATGAGACCACTCGGCCTTGGCGACTGGAGAATATGTACTTCCCTTATTTCAGGTGTTATGGCAAAAGAAAGTGTAGTTTCTACTATGAAAATCCTCTTTTCCGGCCAACTTACTGCAGCCCTTACAATCCCTTCTGCCGCAAGTCTTCTTGTTTTCAGTCTTCTTTACTCACCTTGTATTGCTGCAATTGCTTCTGTAAAACGCGAACTTGGTACAAAATGGGCAGTTATCATGGTTGCATGGCAATGTCTTCTTGCCTGGATTTGTGCTTTTGCGGTTTTCATTATTTCAGGATTTTTCTTTTAGGTAAATTAAATTTATTTTCTATATTATTGAATTCCTCTTATTTTTAATCTTCACAAATTCTTAAAAAGAGTTTATACTGAATGGATAATTGGTGTAATTTCGGCAAAATTTATCCAATTCAAAAAAATAATAAGTCAAACATATATTTATATGGGAGCAAGTATGACATATTCTTATTTTCCAGGCTGTACGCTCAAGAACAAGGCGACTGATCTTGACATCTGGGCTCGTAAGTCTGCGGAAGCGTTAGGATTCACACTTGAAGAAATTCCAGAATGGCAGTGCTGTGGTGGTGAATACACTATGGCAAAAGACGAAATTGCTTCTAAGCTTTCTTCTGTACGAGCATTAGCAAATGCCCGTGATTCTGGAAAAGACCTGGTTACTCTCTGTTCTGCCTGCTACAACGTTCTTAAACAGGTTAATAACGATGTTGCAACAGATGAGAATGTAGCTTTCAAGGTGAATAATTATCTCAAGCAGGATGAAATTGAGTATCATGGTGAAACAAAAGTACTCCACTACCTCGAAATCCTGCGTGATGTTGTAGGCTGGGACAAGGTAAAAGCAGCAGTAAAAAAGCCTCTTACAGGCAAGAAAATTGGTGCTTATTACGGATGTCTTCTTTTGAGACCTGGCAAAGTTCTTCAGCTTGATGATCCAGAAAATCCTCAGCTTATCGAAGACTTTATCAAGGCTATCGGTGCTACTCCAGTTATCTATGCTCAGAGAAACGAGTGCTGCGGTGCCTACACAATGTTTGAAGATGAGTCTATCCCAAAGAATAGAACTAAGAAAATCCTTTCAAATGCAGAAGATATGGGAGCAGATTTCCTTGTAACCTCATGTCCTCTCTGCCGCTATAATCTTATTAAGAATAAGGGCGAAAGCAAGCTCGATGTAATCTATTTTACTGAACTTCTCGCAGAAGCCCTCGGTCTTAAGGAGGAAAAATAATGGAAACAGATTTGACTAAAGAAATCATCCTCCAGAAGAGCGGTGTTAATCCTAAAAAATGTATGGTCTGCGGAAAGTGTTCTGCTACATGTCCAAACTATGATGCTATGGAATATCATCCACATCAGTTTGTACAGATGATAGAAGCCTGCGACTTTGAGCCGCTTCTGCAGTCTAAATCAATTTATGCATGTCTTTCTTGCTTTGCCTGCCTTGAGCGTTGTCCACGCCAGGTAGAACCTGCAAAACTGATCGACGGTGTAAGAGCATTTGTTGAAGGTCAGCGCGGTCCTCACCGTCTTGATCCAGTTCAGGTTCCTGAACATCTTGATGATGATATGCCACAGCAGGCTATTGTTAGTGCTTTCAGAAAGTACAAGCGTTAAGGAGTGACATAGAAAATGGAAAGAATTGGTGTATTTGTATGTCACTGTGGTACTAACATTGCCGGAACAGTTGACGTAGAAAAAGTTGCAGAAGAACTTGGAAAGGTAGACGGAGTTGTTTATTCAACACACTACACTTACATGTGTTCATCTGCCGGTCAGAAAATGATTGAAGACCATATTAAAGACGACAAGCTTACAGGCGTTGTTCTTTGTTCATGTTCTCCACGTATGCACGAAAAAACCTTCCGTTCATGCGCAGAGCGTGCCGGTCTCAACCCATTCAAAGTTGAAGTTGCAAATATCCGTGAACAGACTTCATGGGTAATGAAAGATATGGAGCAGGCTACAGAAAAGGCCATTGCTCTTGGTAAAGCTGCAATCGCAAAGACAATCCTTGACACACCTCTTATCGCAGGTGAAACTCCAATGACAAAGCGCGCTTTGGTAATTGGTGGTGGTATTGCCGGAATTACAGCTGCCCTCGACATCGCAGACGCAGGTTTCCCTGTAGACATCGTAGAAAAAGACTACACTGTCGGCGGTAAGATGGCAAAATTGGATAAAACCTTCCCTACTTTGGACTGTGCATCTTGTATCGTAACTCCAAAGATGACAGAAGTAAGCCAGAATCCTAACATCCGCATCCTTTCAGCTTCTGAAGTTTGCAGAGTTTCAGGATATATCGGAAACTTCGAAATCGATATTAAACGTCACCCACGCTATGTTGATGAAACAAAGTGTACAGGTTGTGGTGCTTGTATCGAAAAATGTCCTAACAAGAAGGTTCCAAACAGCTTTAACCTTGGCTTGAATAACCGCAAGGCAATTGATATTCCTTTTGCTCAGGCTGTTCCAAAGGTTGCAAACATTGATGCTACATACTGTCTCCACATGAAGGGACTTGCAAACGGTAAAGATAACGTTTGTGGATTCTGTGAAAAAGCATGTGCAGCAGGAGCCATCAAGTTTGACCAGAAAGAAGAAATTATTACAGAGAAGTATGGTGCAATAATTGTAGCAACAGGTTACAATCCAATTTCTCTTGAAAAATTTGATGAATACGCTTATAACCAGAACCCAGACGTTGTTTCATCTTTGGAATTCGAACGTCTCTGCAATGCTTCTGGTCCTACAAACGGTCACCTCCTCCGCCCTTCAGACGGAAAAGAACCAAAGACTATCGTATTCGTTCAGTGTGTTGGTTCACGCTGTTCTGCAGATTCTACAAAGGGTCACGAGTACTGCTCTAAGATCTGCTGTATGTATACTGCAAAGCACGCAATCCTTACACGCGACCACTATCCTGATACAAACTGCTATGTATTCTACATTGACGTTCGTACTCCAGGTAAACTCTTTGATGAGTTCTATCGCCGTGCTGTTGAACAGTATGGTGTTCACTACATCAAGGGTCAGGTTGGTAAAGTAACTCCACAGAGCGACGGAACTCTTGATGTTCAGGGAAGCGATTTGATTTTGAACAAGCAGGTTCATATCAAGGCTGATATGGTTGTTCTTGCAGCATCTATCGAAGCAGACAAATCTGCCCGCCCACTTGCTACAATGCTTACAACTTCTATGGACAACAACGACTTCTTCCTCGAAGCTCATGCTAAACTTCGTCCTGTTGAATCTCCAACTGCAGGTATCTTCCTTGCAGGATGTTGTCAGGGACCAAAAGATATTCCGGAAACTGTTGCTCAGTCTTCTGGTGCTGCTGCAAAGGCAATCTGTCTGCTTGTTAAAGACAAGCTCAAGAACGACCCTTGTACTGCAAATCCTGATGAAAATGCATGTAACGGTTGTGGTCAGTGTGCAAACGTTTGTCCTTACGGAGCTATTTCTTATGTTGATAAGGATTTCCGTGGTCCAAACAGAACTACAATTACACGTCACGTATCTCAGGTTAACTCAGCTATGTGTCATGGTTGTGGTGCTTGTACAGTTGCTTGTCCTTCTGGAGCTATGGATCTTAAGGGCTTCAGCAACAAACAAATCTTGGCGGAGGTTGATTCAGTTCTCTAATAAAGACTGATGAGTGATTATGAGTGAAAACAAAAACTGGACGCCAAAGATTGTAGCATTCTGCTGTAACTGGTGTTCTTATGCAGGTGCCGACCTGGCTGGTAACAACCGTCTCGAATATCCTGGAAACGTAAAAATTATCCGCATTCCTTGCTCATGCCGCTTGAATCCTTTGTTCATTCTGCGCGCATTCCAGCGTGGAGCTGACGGTGTTATATTGTGTGGATGTCACCCAGGTGACTGCCACTACTCTACTGGTAACTATTTTGCACGTCGTCGTATGACTCTCCTTTTCTCTATGCTCGACTTTTTGGGAATTGAAAAAGGACGTACTCGTGTTGAATGGTGTTCTGCTGCAGAAGGTGTACGCTTTGCCGGAATTATGAATGATTTCGTAAAGCAGATTACTGAGCTTGGCGAATGTAAAAAGCTGGAGGATGTAAGATGCAAGACAAATTAATCAAACGTGCAAAGGAACTCCTTGCTGAAGGAAAAGTTCAGAAAGTTGTAGGCTGGAAGAAAGGTCTTTTCGAAGATGATATTACACCAGCTGTATTCAACAGTGCAGAAGAACTTGATAAAGATTTTGTGTTCAATAAATATTGCAAGGCTAATCTTTCAAAGTATCTTGTAAAAATCACAAGAGAAATTGAAGTTGCAAAGAGCACAACAAGAATGAATAACACAATGGCTAAGCAGCGAGATCCTAATGCCCAGGATAAACCTATCCCACAGGCAGTAGTTCTCGTATTCCTTAAGCCAAGTGATACATATTCTTTCACACAGCTTCTTAAAGAAAACCGCATTACACGCGGTGACGTATATGCTATCGGAGTTCCTTGTCAGGACACTCTCGACGGCGGTGAAGTTTGTGATAACTGTAAAAACAAAAAGCCTGTTTCTTGCGACGAATTAATCGGAATTGAAGCTGATGTAGAGCCAGTTGAATCTACACGCATGGCTGAAGTTGCAAAACTCGAAGCAATGACTGCAGACCAGCGCGACGCATTCTGGAAGAACGAGTTCAGCCGTTGTCTCCGCTGTAATGCATGTCGCGACATTTGTCCGGCTTGTACCTGCGAAAAGTGTGTATTCGACAACAACAAACTTTATACTTCACAGAAGGTTGCTGAAACTAACTTTGAAGAAAGCCTCTTCCACATCATCCGTGCATGGCACGTTGCAGGCCGTTGTACAGACTGCGGTGAATGTTCACGCGTTTGTCCACAGCATATCCCATTGTATCTTTTGAACCGCAAGTTCATCAAAGATATCAACGAGATTTACGGCGAATATCAGGCTGGTTCTGATATGGAAACAAAGCCTGCTATGCTTACATTTAATGCAGACAGCGATCCCGAAACAACAATCGTTTACAACCGCTCTAGCGACAAGGAGGCTGAATAATGCTTAGTATCAGTGCTGATAAAATTGATTCATTGTTTGAGCTTATCGGTTCGGCTCAGCCTCTTTACCTGCCTGTAGACAATAACTCTGGCAAGGCTGATTTTAAGAAGTGGGAAAAAGGCACAAAGCTTTCTTCTGCCCTTAAAACTGTTCGCTCTGCAAAAGACTTCTTCTTCCCAAAAACTGAACATATGGTTTCATACAAGGTTTCTGGAAAGGAAATTGAAGTTGAAGACCCAAGAAAAGACGTTGAAGACTTTGTAATTTTTGGTGTACGTGCCTGCGATGCAAAAGGTTTTGAATGCATTGACAATGTTTATATGCATATGAATCCTCAGGATTCTTACTATACAAACCGCCGCGAACACGGAACAGTAATTACACTGGCTTGTAACGAACCAGAAAAAGAATGTTTCTGTTCAACATACGGAATTGACGCTTCCCTCGCTAAGGCAAGCGGAGATGTATCTTGCTGGAACGTAGACGGTGCTTACTACTTTGCTGCAAACACAGACAAGGGTAAGAAGTTCCTTGAAGCTGCTAAATCAGTTTTAAAGGACGGAGACGACAAGAAGGTTGATGCAGCTAAGAAAGCAATTTCTGAAAAGATTGAAAAGCTTCCATTTGCACACCTCGACATTTCTAAGCTCGGAAAAGTTTCTCCAGAGCAGATGAACAAGATTTTTGATAAAGATAATAAAACAAAGATCTGGGAAAAGGCTTCAGAAGCTTGTCTTGGTTGTGGAACTTGTACTTACGTTTGTCCAACCTGTATGTGTTTCGACGTTCGCGATTTTGCAACAGGAACAGACAAGGGAATCCGTCAGGTACGCTGCTGGGATTCATGTATGTATAACGACTTCACTCAGATGGCTGCAGAAAACCCACGTCATACTCAGAAAGAAAGAAGCCGCCAGCGCTTTATGCACAAGCTTGTTTACTATCCGATGGCACACGAAGGTCTCTTCTCTTGCGTAGGTTGCGGACGCTGTCTGACCAGCTGCCCTGTAAACATGAACATCGTAAAAGTTATTAAAATGATACAGGAGGCGGGTGAACTCTAATGGAAACAAAAGAATCATTCATTCCTTATGTAGGAAAAATTATCGACATTAAACAGGAAACTCCTGATGTTAAGACTTTCAGCGTAGTTGGTCTTGACGGAAAGAAATTATTCAACCATATTCCTGGACAGTGTGCTATGCTCATCGTTCCAGGTGTTGGTGAATCTATGATTTCCATCACTTCTTCACCTACTCTCGAATCTCACATGGAATTCTCAATCAAGAAGTGCGGTTGTGTAACTGAATGGCTTCACAACGCAGAAGTTGGTCAGCAGATTTGTCTGCGCGGACCAATCGGAAACGGATTCCCTGTTGAAGGTGCTCTTAAAGGAAAAGATATCCTCGTAATTGCCGGAGGTATTGGTATTGCTCCTGTACACTCTGTAGTAAATTACATGATGGATCACCGCGAAAACTACGGTAAAATCCAGGTAATTTACGGTGCCCGCTCTAAGGCAGACCTAGTTCGTCTGGACGAGATGCAGAACGTATGGAAGAAACAGCCAAACTGCTCAATCGATATTACAATCGACCGTGCAGAAGAAGGCTGGGATGGACACGTTGGATTCGTTCCTCCTTTCATCACAGAGCTTAAACCAGATGCTGGCATGACAGTAATCATGTGTGGACCTCCAATTCTTATCCATATGTCTCTTGGAATTCTTAAGGACCTTGGTTTCAAGGACGAACAGATTTTCACCACAATGGAAATGCGCATGAAGTGCGGTATTGGAAAGTGTGGTCGCTGTAATATTGGTGACAAGTTTGTCTGCAAAGACGGACCTGTATTCAGTTTTGACCAGCTTGGTGAACTTCCACCTGAGTATTAATTTATAGGAGCAAATAAAATGGCTGAAAAGAAATCTGTAAAAAAGCCGGCTGCAGCTAAGAAACCAGCTGCTGTAAAGGCTGAAAAGAAAGAAATGGCTACAATTTACATTTTTGGTAAAAAATATGATGTTCCGGCTGAACTTACCATTATGAATGCAATGGAATATGCCGGATACCAGCTGAAACGAGGCTGCGGATGCCGTAACGGTTTCTGTGGTGCCTGCGCTACAATCTACCGCATTAAGGGACAGAACCAGCTTCAGACTTGTCTTGCTTGTTCTAAGAAGGTTGAAAACGATATGTATATCGCTACTCTTCCATTCTTCCCACTCGTAAAGCAGATTTACGATATCAATAAAATCAAACCTGAGCAGTCAATCATGATGCAGCTCTACCCTGAGATTTACTCTTGTGTAGGTTGTAACGCTTGTACACGTGCCTGTCCTCAGAGCCTGCAGACAATGCAGTACATCGCTTACGCTCAGCGCGGAGACTTTGCAAAGTGTGCAGACCTTTCATTCGACTGTGTAATGTGCGGATGCTGTTCTTCACGCTGTCCAGCTGGAATCTCTCACCCACAGGTTGCAGAGCTTGCACGCCGTATCAACGGTAAGTATCTCCAGCCACAGACACAGCACCTCATTGACCGCGTTGCAGAAATCGATGCTGGAAAATGTGAAAAAGACATCAAGAAGTTCGTTGATATGTCTACAAAAGACCTTGCAAAAATCAAGGAACTTTATAACACACGCGAAATCGAAAAGTAAGACGGAGGATAGAAAATGTACGGAAATTACCTTGACGATGCTGCGAAAATCGTAGCTGAAAAACGCGAAGAAAATCTTAAATTTGAACATGCTCGTCTTACTGCCGAAGAAAAAGACGATCTTCTCTTGAAGTTTCACCCGGACCGCATTAAGAAGCAGTTCACAGAACTCAAGATTGGTCCTAACAAGGGTCAGCAGGCTCCTATCGAGCTCGCAGAAATGCTTCAGGCTAAACCACGTCTCGAACCAGAAAAAATTGATCTTAACCACATTGACTATGAGACAGACGTACTCGTAATTGGTGGTGGTGGAGCTGGTACATCAGCTGCAATCATGGCTTCTGAAGCAGGAGCAAAAGTACTTCTCGTAACAAAACTCCGTGTTGGTGACGCTAACACAATGATGGCTGAAGGTGGTATTCAGGCTGCAGATAAGCCAAATGACTCACCTGCTCAGCACTATCTCGACGCTTTTGGTGGCGGTCACTTTGACGGAAAACCAGAGCTCGTATATACACTCGTAAACAAGGCTCCAAGCGTAATCAAATGGCTTAATGACCTTGGTGTTGAATTCGATAAGATGCCAGATGGAACAATGGTAACAACTCACGGTGGTGGAACAAGCCGCAAGCGTATGCACGCATGTAAGGACTACTCTGGTGCTGAAATCATGCGTACACTCCGCGATGAAACTTTCAACCGCGCAGACAAAATCACTGTAGTAGACTTCACAGCTGCTATTGAAATCATCAAGAACGAAAAAGGCGAAGCTGCCGGTGCCGTTCTTATGAACATTGAAACTGGAGAAATCCGCATTGCTAAGGCTAAGGTTGTAATCATTGCAACTGGTGGTGCCGGACGTATGCACTATCAGGGATTCCCAACTTCTAACCACTACGGTGCTACAGCAGACGGTCTTGTAATTGCATACCGCGCTGGTGCAAAACTCCTTTATCAGGATTCTTTGCAGTATCACCCAACTGGAGCTGCTTACCCAACACAGATTCTTGGTAAGCTCGTAACAGAAAAGGTTCGCTCTCTTGGAGCTAAACTTATCAATAAAGACGGTGAAGTTTACATTCACCCACTTGAAACACGCGACGTAAACGCTTCTGGTATTATCCGCGAAGTTCGCGAAGGCCGTGGTGTTCACAACGATGTACAGGATGCTGTATGGCTCGACACTCCAATGATCGAAATGATTCACGGAGAAGGAACAATCCTTAAGTCAATTCCTGCTATGTACAACATGTTCATTAAGTACGGAATCGATATCCGCAAGGAACCAATTCTTGTTTATCCTACACTCCACTATCAGAACGGTGGTGTAGAAATTGACAAGACTTGTCACACTAATGTTGCTAACCTCCTCGTAGCAGGTGAAGCTTCTGGTGGCGTTCACGGTACAAACCGCTTGATGGGTAACTCACTCCTCGACGTAGTTGTATTCGGACGCGAAGCTGGTATCGAAGCTGGTAAGATGTTCAAGAAGATTAAGCTTTCAGACAAGCTTTCTCTCAAGCATGTAAAGGACTTCGAAAAGGAAAGAACTGCTGCCAAGATTAAGGGCAACGCAGTTTCACCAAAGATTCTTCCAACTTACCATCACGGTAATCCGGAATTTGATAAAGAAATTCCTGGAGCTACTCTTTAATTCTATTTGAATTAACTACAGCCGAAGTCTTATGGCTTCGGCTGTTTTTTTTGTGAGATAAATATTGAAAAACATAAAACTTGCATACATCCGCACTACCTGGAAATTAAGCAACAACCGCTACTGGAAAGCTGAAGACATTAAAGGCCATTTACTTACAGATATTAATCTTTCTTTTGCTCATATTGATTTTTTTGGAAATGTCCAGCTTAAAAACTATGAATACACTAAAGAAGAAGTTAGAAAACTTCATCAATCTTTTCCTGACTTACGCATAAATCTTTCCATAGGTGGCTGGGGAGCAGAAGGATTTTCTAAAGCAGCAGGCACAGAAAACAGACGAAAAAAGTTTGTTACCAGCGCATTCAAAATTCTAAAATATTTGAATTTAAATGGAATTGATATAGACTGGGAATTTCCTGTTGGACCAGACTGGGGACAAAAAATAAAATCAAGTCCATCTGACAGAAATAACTATATTCTTTTATTGCAGGATATTAAGACAGCATTTAATGAAGAAGAAAATGTATCCGGTAAAAAATTCACTCTTAGTACTGCAATTCCTTCATGCAGCTGGTTTATTGAAAAAAATGATTTACAATCAGTAAGTAACATCTGCGACTATATTAATCTCATGTGTTATGATTATTACGGCGGCTGGAGTAATACTACGGGATTTAATGCAAGTCTTTTTCACAATCAAAATGATCCGGTGAACTGGAGCACAGATAAATGTGTAAAACTTTTTATCAATAACAAAATTGATAGTTCAAAGATTGTTCTTGGTCTTCCAACATATGGCTTTGCATGGACTGGAGTTCCTGATAATGGAGAGCATGGGCTTTTTCAAAAACCTCTGTCTTTCCTGGGTAACTTTGATTATAACCAGCTGGATCAACTTTATGGCCAGGGATTCGAAAATTATTTTGATGAAGAATCTAAACAGTCTTACAGATATAATTCGAACAGACAGACTTTTGTTACATATCCCTCAAAATATTTTATTCAGGAAGCTCTTAAATATATAAAAGAAGCAGAGCTTGCAGGATTTATGTACTGGGAATACGGGCATGATATAAATGGAGAACTTTTACAGATAATGAATGAATACTAGTTCATAACAGTATTTTTCACTTATCTTGAATATAAAGTCTTATAACATTATAATAGAAGGAAGAGGTATTACAATGGTTCTTTTTGGTGGAATCTTATCAATTAAGACAATCAGTTTTTTAGTTTTTTGTGTATTCGTAATCGCAGGATTAGGATACCTTCTTGGAAGAATCACAATTAAAGGTGTTTCTTTGGGTACTGCAGGAGTATTTATTGTTGCCCTTTTGTTCGGTGCTTTCCTTTACAACCCGCTTGCAAATCAGCTTAAGGTTGGTGGTGCAACTTATGTTTCAAATGCCCTTAAGATTGTAGAAAATCTTGGTTTGATTTTGTTTGTAACATCTGTTGGTTTTATTGCTGGTCCAAGTTTCTTTGGTGATTTGAAGAAGAACTTCAAGTCTTACATTCTCCTTGGTGTAATCATTATTTTAATGGGTGGTCTTTCATGTGCCGGCTGTATCATTTTTGATAACAAGGTATATGGTCGCGACCTCGAAGAAGTTTCTGCTATGCTCGTAGGTCTTCTTTCTGGTTCCCTTACATCTACACCAGCTTTCTCTGCTGCTAAAGCAACAGTAACTCAGGGTGGAGCAATTGACTATGAAGCAATCGTTGCTGTAGGACATGGAATTGCTTACCTTTTTGGTGTAGTTGGTGTTGTTCTTTTTGTACAGCTTGTTCCAAAGTTTACAAAAGCAAATATGGAAGTTGAACGCGCAAAACTTTCTGAATCTGCACCTGAAGCTCCAAGCAAACTTAACGGTTCAGAACTTGAACTCGATCCATTCGGATTCTGTGCATTCTCTATCGTTGCTGTTCTTGGAGTTTTCTTTGGTTCATTTAAGTTCGGTAACTTCTCTCTTACAACTACTGGTGGATGTCTTATTCTTTCTTTGATTTTCGGTCATTTCCAGAAGCTTGGAAAAGTAAGCATTATGCCACAGGAATCAACTCTTAAGGTTTTCCGTGAACTTGGTCTCATGCTCTTCCTTATTGGTGCAGGTGTTGCAGGTGGTGCTTCATTCGTTAAATACTTTGAATGGGTATACTTCATCTACGGAATTATCATGACACTTCTTCCAATGATTATTGGATTCATTTTCGCAAGATATGTATTGAAGCTTAATCTCTTAAACAATCTTGGTTCTATCTGTGGTGGTATGACTTCTACTCCAGCTCTTGGAACATTGATTGGTACAGCAGGAACAGAAAAGGTAGCAGGTGCTTATGCTTCTACTTACCCAATCGCTCTTGTAGCAGTTGTTCTCGTTTCACAGTTCCTGATTATTATCTTCAGATAATGTCTAAAATCGAAAATCCATAAAAAAAAAACGGTGATTGTTTCTACACAATCACCGTTTTTCATTTTAACCTATTTTATTGTTTTCCAGTCTTTTACAACAAAGGTTCCATCTTTCAAACTATTTAAGCTGACAGAAGATTCATCAGCTTCAATTTTTTTTGTATAACCTTTAATCTGTATTTTTTCACCCTGGCTTTTTCTTAATTCATTTAGAATATTTCCTTCAGCCAGTAAAGCATATTCTTCACCGGAATCACAAACTATTCCAATAAAGGTAAATGGCTCATTTCCATAAACCCTAACATATCCTTTTAGAGAGATTGTGTCATTCTGCTTTGGTTTAGAAAAAGAAAAACAGAAAGCGGTTGAACAAATCATCAGTATAGCTAAAATAATTTTTTTCATTCACTATTTCTCCATTTATTCAATAAAGGCAAGTTTATATTTGATGTATTGATTACCGGTATCTCCAACTTTATTACTTGCCAATTTGAAAGTTTTACTGAAGCCATTTCCAACAACGCCCATATAACTTACAAACATACCATAACCATCTAAATTTCTATAAAGACGGTTATTTAATATAGCTGGACCATAATAATCATTATATTTTGCTGCCTGATAATAGAATCCTACAGTATCTGCAGTTATCTCATTTTTATTAAAGGTACGATAATCAAATAGATTAATAGCATCGCAGTTGAATGTAACCGGAGAACCTGCAATTGTATATGTTTTGGAAACAGATTTATTTAAGGTAAATTCTGTTGCTTTTGGATTCAAAATTACATTGTAATATTTATTAAAAACTTCGGTAAAAGATTTCTCACTTGCATTTACTGCTTTTAATGCTTCTGTAATTGCAGTCTCATTAATGTAATTATTTGATGCAAGAATTTTAATAAAATCTATACCATAATTTCTTAAAAGATAAGCACCAAAAGCATAAGAATTTGCATAAGAAGCATAAACATCATTTGGACCATCACTCGTAGAATTACGCCATTTTTTAAATCCCAAATAGTGAGCTGCATTAAAAATACTTAATCTTGATTTTGGACTTGCTTGATTCTGGATATTTAACTGGCTTTGCATAATATCTTCACAAACCATAGACATCATTTCATTAAACCATGTTTCTGATGTTCTGAAATATTTATTTCCATTTGTAGAAGTAATTGGTCCATATTTTAAGGATTTATTTACATAATGCAAAAGGTGCTGAAATTCATGGGCAATAGTAGATTGCTGTGCTTCTTTTTCTACCTGCAAAAAGTAACTGTCGATATGAAGACACTCACAGCGATTTGAATAAATACTATAAGTTTCATTTCCTTCATTTACAGTAATTTCTGTTGTATTTTGAAAATCAAGAGGCGCAAAATATCCGTATATACCGCCATGATTTGCTTTGGTCTCTTCAAAGTCATCAAAAATATCATAAACAATAATATTAATTTTAATGTTTTCATCTGTTACATTAATAATGGAACTTGCTGGCTGAGTTTCCAGAGTATTTTTACCAAAAATATAAGTCTCTTTTTCAAAAATTGAATCAAAAGTACTTGCCAGAGTTTCAAGATTTTCCTGAGTTACTGTAATTCCTTCTTTTTCTTTGAACCATACATAACAGTGATTTCCAATTACTTTTAATACACTATTTTTTGCCCATTCTGAATTTGAACGGTCATTTGATGTAAAAGCATAAAAATTTCGTGTATCCCCAATTGCAGGTGTACTTTGATTTTCAGTTTTTAAAATATTTCGGCTTAAAGGTTCTGAAATATCATTTATAGGAATATTAAAATCTGGAGCATTGTATGGAATGCTGAAATAGTTATTATCAGATCTTGGTAAAGAATCAATGAAAGAATCTGTAACTTTGGATTTGTTTTTGAAAGCGGTCCTTGTCGCAGCATCCTGGTTCATTGCAATCAAAAAAGCCTTTTTTCCTTCATAAGCAGAAAAATCATTTTCCGCATCAATTTCAATATCTACTACATTTGAAACCGTAAGAGTATTATCTCTATTAATTGGTTCATCTGGGGTAATTGGTTCCTGAGGGATTATATTTACTGGTGGAATAATTATATTATTTCCAGTTTCCGGGGTACATGACACAATTGCAAAAGCAATGGCCAGACAACTTAAAAGTTTTGTTAGTTTTTTCATTTTTTCTCCTGAATAGATTTCCAGGGTAGGAACGAAAATGACAAGCTTGTGTCATTGTCCGTCTCAAGCGGGAAATCTTTTTTTCTTTTATTATATATTATAGTCCTGTTGAAATCATTTTTATTGGCCAGAAATCCAAAAAAAGTAACCGAAGTTACGTTGAATTTAGCGCGTTTTCGGGGTACATGACACAATTGCAAAAGCAATGGCCAGACAACTTAAAAGTTTTGTTAGTTTTTTCATTTTTTTACTCCTTTTTTTTTATTTATTTTTTCATTTTGAAGTCATATTTATTACACCGTCCCAGTCTTCTGAAACGCCGTTCTCAAGGAAGTCTTTACAGCGGTCAGCAAAGACGAGTGCAATTGGATCCCCTTCCGGACCACTCATAGAATCTGCCTGCATGAATAATTTACCGGCATTTGCAAAATCTCTGTGCAGATATTTATCCAGTGCTGCGTGAAAAACATCAATCTCTTCTTTCTGTTCTCGGGTAAGCTCATCTGTAAAACCAACAATACTGTACAATTGAACTGGAGTAGAACGGCCAACTACGCGGACCTGATCCAGTCTTTTTACAGCAATAGCCCCTTTATGAGCGCCTGAATCAGCCATATTCCAGGTATCATCTGAACACATAATCCATGATTTATATGCTTTGTTTACACCTTCAAGTCGGCTTGCGAGGTTTACTGTATCACCAATCATTGTATAATTAAGTTTACTGAAAGTATCTGTTTTACTTCCCATAAGACCTACGAAAGCTTCACCAGAGTTTACACCGATTCGAGTCTGTAATGGCTTAAGCTGAATTACTTCTTTAGTACCATCTTCATGTACAATTTCTTTTGGTTCAAACAAATCTGCATGAGTTTTATTAAATTCTACTTCGACCTTTTTCATTCGGATTGCTGAATCAAGACAAAGATAAGCCCATTCTTCCGGTGTATGTGTATTCATAGGATCTGGTGCACCGAACATTGAAATAATAGCATCACCTTCGTATTTATCAATATTTCCGCTGTTTCTAAGAATTTCATTAGACATCTGACCAAGATATTCATTCAAAATCTCAATAAGTTTGTTTGGACCTTCATCTCCATAAAGTTTACCAATACTTTCACTTAGTGTTGAGAATTTCTGAATATCAGAGAACAATGCAGTAATACACTTTTTCTGGCCTTCTGTTTTGAAGGCATCCGGATTTTTACGAAGTTCATTTACAGTATCTTTATTTGCAAAAGATGATGCAATCTGTGTAATAAACTGCTTTTCTTTTGTACTTAAATAGAAACGGAAACCTATTCCAGCAACTAAATCTACAAGAAGATAGAGAATTGTTCCAACGAAAGGAATATAATATTTTCCAAAAACAAATAAACCGCCCCAAACAAGACAGAAAATCAGATATAAAGCAAAAGCAATAATATTCTGCATTGCATTAGACTGTTTGTTTAATAAAAGCATAAGCAAAGCAAGAATAAAGGCCATAAAAAAGCCAATCTGCCATTTTATTGATACAATAAAATCCTGATTTAAAAGTGTATTTAAGATATTAGCGTGAATACCTACATTCATATATTCAGTTTCATAAGGAGTTGCTCCAATATCAGTTGTTGAAGTAGCAGTATTTCCAATAATACAATATGCACCTGTATAAAGTTCGCGCATTTCTTTAAAGAAAGAATCATAAGATTTACTGAAATATGCCAGATCATTAAAATCCTGTGTAAGATATTCTATTGTCTGATTTCGAGTTTCAGCATCCAAATAAGCTGAAAGTTCATCAAGTCTTGCCTTGATTCCAGGAAGATAATCATTGTTTATAAATGAATCAACCGCAGCAAAGAATTCACTTCGCATTGCATAGTATTCATCGTATTCATCCTGGGTAATACCATCATAAGCATTTCCATTTTCATCAAAACCTGTACACTGAGAAAGAAGCTTTTCTTTATATGCTTCTATCTGATTATAAAAATCAAGAAGTTCCCAGGCAAAGCTTGTGTATTCCATTTCTGAACCGTCATCAGCATAAATCGGCTGACTTGCAATGTTTCCAAGAACAGTAATAATCTGGCTTTCTGTAGTATCAAGATTAACAAGATTTATGACAGAATCATTTTTAAATGACTCATCGCAGGAACCATGACGGTAATTTATAAGCATACGTCCATGCGGATCCAGAGGAATTTTTATATCTCCCCTTCTACCGGTTTCAGGATCTTTTGCATTTTTTATAATAAGATAATCTTTTTCACGGATAAGCTCATTAGAATCTACAATTTCAAGGAAAGGACCAAAAGAAAGCTGATTAATATAGGAATCGTTATATTTAAACAGGAGCTGGATACAACGTCTTATACCGTCATTATCTACAACCGAGTTTGTAAAATCAGCACCATAGGCACGAGTCATTAACTTATTCATAGCCGGATTAAAACCGCGGCCTTCTGTTGTAAGCATATTGGTATAATCATTACCGAATTCAACCAGATTTAATTTATCATCAACTTTATCTTTTAAAAGTCTTTTTGTGATGTAGGAAATTTCTTCCGGAGTAACTTCATACCCTAAATCACCATGATTAATTGTAAGATAAGTTTTTCCGAAAAATTGAATACATTTGGCAAAATATTCATCATTATCACGTGACATGTTATTATGAATATACTTCTGAAGATTTTCAAATGAAGGCTGTATCTGACCTTCTATCATCTGTTTTATAAGTCCAGGAACTTCTCTTGAGGAAAAATATCCGTTTCCAACACCTGAAGAAAGCTGTCCAAGAACTTCATTTATGCCATCTTCAGTTGCATATACCTGATTATATATTTTATTTTCTGCAGAAGGTGCAATTCCGTTTTTAGTAGGAGAAATATATTCAATATCGAATATTACAGAATAAGCACCGAGTTCCTTCATGCGTAAAAGTGCGTCACCAATAACATCGCGGCTCCAGGGCCATTCACCAAGCAACTTAATTGAAGGATCATCAATTTTTACAAGCATTACATTTGGATTTAGAGCTGGTTCTTTTCTCTGCTTGATAAGAGCATCATAAAGACGGTAATCAAGTTTTTCAAAGATTCCAAGAAGGCAGAAAACAGCAAAAACAATTGCTACGATAAACTTAATAATACAGCTGATAAATACATTCTTATTCTTCATATATGTATTATATCAGATATAGTTTAATATGTAAAAAGTTTTTAAAAATTGAAGTTTTCGAGAGCAAGTTTTGCAGCAAGCTGTTCTGCTTCTTTTTTTGATTTTGCAGTAGCAGGGCCGAATGTTTTTTCACCAAGATGTACACAAACTTTAAAAGTCTGATCGTGATCCGGACCTGTTTTGGATACAAGCTCATAACGGGGACACTGCTTTGTTTTCTGCTGAAATTTTTCCTGAAGTTGAGTTTTATAGTCTTTTACACCATCTGAAAAAGCTTCTTTTACTGCCGGCTCTATAAATGAAAGAACATATTTTTCTGCAAGCTTATAACCGGCTTCAAGATAGTAAGCACCGATTATAGCTTCCATACAGTCGGCAAGAATTGCAGGCTTTTTACGGCCGCCACTCAGTTCTTCTCCGTGTCCTAAAAGAAGGAGTTTATCAATTCCGAATTTGATTGCTACAGGAGCAAGAGCCTTTTCAGAAACAACTGCGGATTTGATTTTTGCAAGATCCCCTTCGGGATTGTCTGATTTTGTATACAAGAATGATGCAGTCACCATTCCGAGTACAGAATCGCCCAGGAACTCAAGCCGCTCATTATTTTTCACTCCACGTTTTTCGTTTGTAAGTGAACGATGATGAAAGGCCTGGTCTAAATGTTCCAGATTCTTAAATTTTATTCCTACCCTGTCACAAAATTCAGACAGCTGATGTTTTCTTTCTTTTGTCAGTTCCATTTGAATATCCTTTTTGAAAACAAAAAAAGCACAAGATTTACTCTTGTGCTTCTCCAAAATATCTTAGTTATAAGACTTACTTGCCCTGTTCAGACTTGATGAAGTCATAAGCGTCGCGAACAGTTTCGAATTCGTTTGCTTTTTCATCTGGGATGCTAACTCCCAATTCTTCTTCGATAGCATATACAAGTTCATAAGTATCAAGGCTATCAGCTCCAAGATCGTTTCTGAAAGATGAATCCAAAGTGATTTTTCCTTCATCGATTTCCAATTTGTCAGCAATAAGCTTCTGGATTTTTTCAAACAATTCGTCCATTCTTTTACTCCTAAGAATTAGCCATTAACTTCAGGTGTGATAACCTGGCGTCCGCGGTAGAAACCACATTTTGGGCAAACATGATGAGACTGTACAAGGTTTCCGCAGTTGCTGCATTCTACAAGCTGTGGTGCCTTAAGTTTCATATTGATTGTCTGACGTCTTTTTGTTACGGCTTTTGATGTTTTACTTCTTGGTACTGCCATATATGTAACCTCACTATAATTTATCAGATATAACTGAAGTTTAATATACAACAATTCCAATCTGAATGTCAATCTATTATACCAAAATTACGGCGTTTGTCAAACAAAAATTAAAATTTTGTCATTTAAAATATGTGTAAGGCCGCTGGCGGCCGGTGTTCTATAGCAGACCGTTAAAAAAATTGCGAAAGCAATTTTTAGGTCTACCACCTAGTTTTTATATTTGTTTGACAGCGCCTCAGCAACCAGGGGCGGTACCATTCTGGAAATATCGCCACCGAACTGAGCCAGCTGCTTTATTGAACTTGATTTTACGATTGCGTATTTTTCTTTTGACTGAAGGAATACGGTTTCAATTTCAGGATTAAGGTTCTGATTCATCAATGCGAGTTCAAACTCATAACCGAAATCATTTGCAGAACGCACTCCCCTTACCAGTACTTTTGCACCAACTTCTTTAGCGTAATTTACAATAATACCTTTATATGAATGAACTGATACATTCTTAAAAGGCTTAATCAGTTCTTTTAAAAACTCTACTCTTTCCTCTTCACTAAACATTGTGTGTTTTTCCGGATTTACAGAAACAACAACATCTACACTTTCAAAAAGTCCAGAAGCTCTTTTTATTATATCCAGATGTCCGTTTGTAGGTGGATCAAACGATCCTGCAAATACAGCTTTAACCATAATTAAGTAATCTATCTTATTTGACGAAAACGGGCAATAGATGTAGAATTGACTTTATGAAGAAGATTTACGTTTTATTTGCACTTATATTTGGAATTTGTTTAGTATCTTGCGGAAGCGCTCCTGTTGAAGACGATGTAAAACCAGAAGCTCCGGTTGTGGAAGAAACAAAAACAACATCAGATGAAATTGAAGATGTAGAAGATGATGTTGAACTTATCAATGAAGATGTAAAACCAGAAGAAGATGAAGAAGAATATCTCCGATCTACACAGGCACTTTCTGCAGAAGAACTTGTAACAAAAGATGAATTCGCTGAAGATAAGGCTGAAATTCTTAGAATCATTAAGGAACTTCAGAAGGTTATGGAAAAAGAAGATGTTGAAGAATGGCTCACTTATGTTGATACTGCTTCAAAGAACTTCTATTCAAATCCTGTAAATATCCGTAAAGTTCAAAAAAAGCTTCCAAACAAGGCAATTGTATTAAACGGAATCGGTGACTATTTCAAATACGTATTCATCCCATCAAGAAAGAATCGTGAAATTACCGAAATCCGATATATTTCTAAGACAAACACAAAAGCTGTTCAGGTCAATGACGACCATAGTATCACAAGATATTATCAGTTTATTAAAGTAAACGGAAAATGGTACGTACAGCTTGACCGCGTTTAATTTCCGTTGATTTTTTATCAAGTATATTCTATAATTAATGAATAGGTTTATGACCATAACGGAGGAATTTTAATGAAACTTTCAAAAAAAGTTTTTATTGCATCTGCAATGATGCTTGTAGCTGGATTTGCTTTTGCTCAATCTGAGAAAGAATCATCTGTTGAAAGTGAATATCTCAATGACGTAGACGGCGATATCATTATGACACTTGCCGAATCAGATGAGTATGATAATAAACTGGTTGCCATTCAGTATCTTCAGAGCGCATTAGAGGATGGCAATACTTCTGACGCAGTAATTCAGGCTCTTGACCGCCTTGCAGGTGATGGTCTTACAACTCAGAACCGTACAAATGGTCGACTTACAAATAACTTCCCTGAGATTCGCCGTGAAGCCTGCAAGCTTATGGCAAAGGTTCCTACAGAACATTCTAAGAATATGTTGATTTCAATTGCTGTAGCAGATAATGAACCTATGGTTATTGCAGCTGCCGTTAAATCACTTGGTGAAATCGGAATTAATGAAAATGATGAAGCTGTTGATGCAATTGCATTTGCTAACCGCCGTAATCAGGTTTTGAATCCTACAAGTTCTCTTGCACTTGAAGTACTTAATGCTTTCGAAATGCTTGCTGATTCAACAGAAAATAAAAAGACAATGATTGATGCTGTAGCTCGTATTTCTACAGACTATCATTATGTTACACCTGTTAGACAGAAGGCTTATAAACTTCTTAAGAAACTTTCAAGCAGTTCTGACAGCAAGAAATCAAACGAAAAGAAATAATCTGGGATAGAGTTCAGCTTATATTATAAAAAGGGCTTCCGTACAGGCAGCCTTTTTTTTTGGAGTAAATATGGAACCGATAATACTTGCCTCTTCTTCACCCCGCCGTCAGGAAATCTTAAAAATGCTTAAGATTCCTTTCCGGGTAATTATTCCTAATATAGACGAAACTCTTTCTTCTGCAATTGAACTTGAACAGGTACCAGAACTTCTTGCACGTGAAAAAGTAACTGCTGTAATCCGTTCTCTTCCTGCAGGCCAGGAAATTCAATGGATTTTGGGCGCAGATACTGTAATTCTTTTTGATGGCAAAGTAATTGGTAAACCTGAAACTCATGAACAGGCTGTTGAATATCTTACAGCCCTTCAGGGAACTACTCATACTGTACTTACAGCCCTTGTTCTTTATAATGGCCGTGAAAAGAAAACTGTTTCACGTCTTTGCAAAACAAAAGTTACTTTTGCTCCAATGACAAGCGAAGAAATTGAATGGTATGTAGAAACCGGTGAATGGCATGGAGCAGCCGGTGGTTACAGAATTCAGAGTCTTGCTTCATGCTTTATCTCAAATATTGAAGGTTCATATTCGGGAGCCGTCGGGTTGCCTATTTTTGAACTTTACGATATATTAAAACAAGAAGGATATTCTATTTTGGAATAAGCCTACAATCGAAAATCCGTTAAAAAACGAGCCGACAGGGTCGTTTTAGGATTATCGAAAAATGGCTCAGGCAAAATCTGTGATTTTGCCCCCATTAATAAGCGACTCGTAGAGTCGTAAAATCTTCCGGCCCTTCGGGGTACGAGAAATAGAGTTTGGTGGTGAATGTGCCCTAAGGCATTCATAATTCACCCGTGAAGGAGTTAATCATGGCAGTAGTAACCATGAAGAACCTGTTGGAATCTGGAGTACACTTCGGACATCAGGTAAAACGCTGGGATCCACGTATGAAGAAGTATATCTTCGCAGAACGCAATGGTATCCACATTATCGACTTGCAGAAGACTATCGCTGCAATCAAAGACGGCTATGATGAAGTACGCAAAGTTACTGCATCTGGCAAATCAATCCTCTTCGTAGGAACAAAAAAACAGGCACAGCAGGCTGTACAGAAAGAAGCTGAACGCTGTGGTATGTTCTATGTAAACAACCGCTGGCTTGGTGGTATGCTTACAAACTTCGCTACAATCAAAAAATCACTTCAGCGCCTCAAGAAAATCGAAAAGATGGAAATTGACGGCACTTTCGATAATCTTACAAAGAAAGAAGTAGCTGCCCTCCAGAAGGAAAAGGCAAAACTCGAAAAGAACCTCGGTGGTATTAAAGAAATGAAAGAACTCCCAGGAGCTCTCTTCGTAATCGATACACACAAGGAACAGCTTGCAGTTGCAGAAGCACGCAGAATGGGTATCCCAATCATCGCTGTAGTTGATACTAACTGTAACCCAGAAGGAATCGACTTCCCTATTCCAGGTAACGATGACGCTATCCGCGCTATTTCTTTGTTCACTTCTATTATTGCTAACGCTGTAATTGAATCTGACAATGAAGCTGGTCTTAAGATTCTTGAGAACCTTAATGACGAAGATGATGTTCAGACTGATGCTTCTACAAAAACAGAAGATCAGGAAATCGTTGATTATTCAAACTATCAGCCAACTGAACCAAAAGAAGAAGATGTTGAAGCAGACGAAAGAGAAAGTCTTGCTGACGACGTTGATGAAGATAAAATTTATAAGGACTAATATATGGCAATCACAGCAGCTGACGTAAAGGCACTTCGCGAAGCAACTGGTGCCGGCATGATGGAATGTAAAAAAGCCCTTACAGAATGTAATGGCGACATGGCAGAAGCAGAAAAATATCTTAAGGAAAAGGGACTTGCAGCTATGGCTAAGCGCGCTGAGCGTGCTACAACTGAAGGTCGTCTTTTCATCCGCCAGAACGGCAATAAAATTGCAGTTGTTGAACTTACTTGTGAAACTGACTTCGTAGCAAACAACGCTGACTTCATCGCCGTTGGTGAAAAACTCCTCGACGTAACTTTTGAAAAGGGTTACACAAAGGTTGAAGCTGATCACGAAGCTATCCTTGAACCACTCAAGGTTTCTATCCGTGAAAACATGAAGGTTGCAAAGGTTGAAGTAATTGATGTACCTTCTGATGCAGTTGGTTCATTCTATGTTCACTCAGACAAGAAAACTGGTGCCGTAGTTGTAGTTAAGGGTTCTACTGCAGATGCAGTTAAAACTTTTGCTTATGACTGCTGTCTCCACATTGCAGCTTTCACACCATCTTATCTTTCAAAGAAAGATGTTCCAGAATCTTATATTGCTGAACAGAAGGAAATCTTCAAGGCACAGATGGATCAGGACGAGAAGATGGCTGGTAAGCCTGAGAACGTTAAGGAAGGAATTCTCCAGGGTAAGATTAACAAGCACCTTGCAGAAATCTGTTTCGAAGACCAGATGTTCGTAAAGGACGACAAGAAAACTGTAACAGCAAAACTTGCAGAAGTTGGAAAGGAAGCTGGCGCTACTTTGAGCTTCGCTACAGCTAAGTTGTTCGTACTTGGAAAATAGTAAAAACCGACACTTCGTGCGGTTTTTACAGGCGTTTTTCGTATCCGACACTTCGTGCGGTACAAAAACGCCTGATAAAAAAGTTATATTGACACTTCGTGCAGTATAACTTTTTTATCATTAAATATTAATTAGGAGATTACTATGGCAGACATCGAAGAAAGAATGACAAAAACTATCGATTCTTTAAAGGATTCATTCAATACAATCAGAACTGGACGCGCTAATGCCGCAATTTTTGATAAGGTTCGTGTTGATTATTACGGAACAAAATCACCTTTGAATCAGGTTGCAACAATCGCAATACCTGAAGCTCGTTCTGTCATCATCACTCCTTTTGACAAATCACTTATTTCTGAAATTGAAAAAGCAATTCAGATGGCAGACCTCGGATTAAACCCATCAAACGATGGTAAGGTAATCCGCATTGCAATTCCTGCCCTCACTGCAGACCGCCGCAAGGAGCTTGTAAAGCAAGCTAAGACAGTTGCAGAAAACAGCCGCACAGCAATCCGCAACATCCGCCGCGACGGAAACGACGACCTCAAGAAACAGCAGAAAGACGGTACACTCACTGAGGACGGACTTAAAACAGAAACTGACAAGCTTCAGAAGCTTACAGATAAATACATCGAAGAAATCAATAAGATTTACGATGCAAAAGAAAAGGACATCATGCAGAACTAAAGCATGCTTTTATGACTGTAGATGTAGATAAGGAAAATCTTCCGCTGCACGTTGCAATCACAATGGACGGCAACGGAAGATGGGCACAACAAAGAAAACTCCCCCGCACTTCCGGACACGATGAAGGTCTTAGAACTGCCAAAAGAATTGTAAAAGCAGCAAGCGACATCGGTATAAAATATCTCACGCTCTATGTTTTTTCTACTGAAAACTGGAAACGGGCTGAGCAGGAAGTCGGTTTTCTTATGAACCTTATTCACACACATCTTTGTGCCGAATTAGACTTTTATAGAGAGAACAAAATCCGTGTTCGTCACATCGGAAACTTTGATGCACTTCCTGCAGGTGTTCAAAAAGATATAAAACAGGCCATTGAAGATACTGCAGATTTTACAGGAATGACAGTAAACTTAGCTATTAATTATGGTGGCCGTGACGAAATTATCCGTGGAATTAAAAAAATCATAAATAATAAAATTACAGCAGATCAAGTAGATGAAAAACTTTTTTCAAATTATCTTGATATGAATGAATGCACAGATGTAGATCTTCTTATAAGAACTGGTGGAGAACAACGCTTGAGCAATTATCTATTATGGCATGTTGCTTACGCAGAACAGATTTATACAGATACTCTCTGGCCAGATTATTCTAACGAAGAATTCTATTCACACATAAAAGCATTCGAAACCCGAAACAGAAGATTTGGGGCAGAAAAACCAGCTGAAAGAAAAGGAAAATAATTCTATGAATAAAGTTGCAAAGAGACTTCTAACATTTTTTATTGGAACACCTTTAATTTTATTAATCGTTTTTTGCGATTATCTGAATCATCTTCCTTTACAAATAGTTCTTGGTATTTTTTCCGTACTTGGTGCTAATGAATTCTATACAATGATTTCTAAAAAGAACAAACTTTTTACAAAAGAAATTGTTTTGATTGCTACAGTTCTTCTTCCTTTTGCCTGTTATATTTTTATTCTTTCTAATCTCTCACTTGATATAACTCCATGGCTTTTTATTGCAATCATTATTTTACTTATGGGATTTGAAAGCTTTACAGCAAAAACTTTTGAAAATTCTTTATCAAAGCTTGCATACACAACCCTTACAATTTTTTATTGCGGCTTCCTTATTACATTCATTTCAAGAATGACCCTTTTCCCTAACGCAAAATATATAATCAGTTTGTTCCTGATTTTTGTATTTATGTGTGATTCAAGTGCATGGTTCTTTGGTATTCTTTTGGGAAAATCAACCAGAGGCTTTGTTGCTGCAAGCCCTAACAAAAGTATTGTAGGTTTTATCGGTGGTATAATCGGTTCAATTGCTTTTGGACTGCTCTTCAAATTGATTTTCCCAGAAGTAATGACCATTTCATACCGTAACCTTTTTATTCTTGGTCTTATAACTTCAATTGCCGCTATTATTGGAGATTTAATTGAATCTGTTTTCAAACGCTCATGTGATGTAAAAGACAGTGGAAATCTTATTCCTGGTCGTGGCGGTGTTCTTGATTCCATCGATTCAATTTTAATTGCAGCTCCAATTTTCTATATAGGATATAATTTCTTATTCTAGATATCCTGAATCAAATTCAGGTTGAAAGAGAATGATAGTATGAAAAAGGTTTTAGTTCTTGGCTGTACAGGTTCTATTGGAAGCAGCACTTTAGACATTATAAACAATATGCCTGAAGAATTTTCTGTATGCGGACTTCAGGCTCATTCCAACAAAGAAAAACTAGAGAAACTTTCAACTGATTATAAATGCCCTTCTCTACTTTCAAGTGAAGATAATTCGCCAGAAGCATTCCAGAAACTTGTTGATGAAGCAAAACCTGATATTGTTGTAAACGGTATAGCAGGTGCTGCAGGCCTATTACCTTCAAAAGTTGTTCTTGAAAATGGAATTGATCTTGCCCTTGCAAATAAAGAAACAATTGTAATGGCGGGGCCATTAATTAAAGAACTAGCCCGGGATAAGGGAGCAAGACTTTTACCTGTAGATTCAGAACATTCTGCAATATTTAATCTTACTCAAAGAATCGGAATGAATAATATTTCAAAAATTGTAATTACAGCCAGCGGCGGACCTTTCAGAACTTTTACAAAAGAGCAGCTTGAAAATGTAACTCTCGAACAGGCTCTTAAACATCCTACCTGGAACATGGGAAAGAAAATTACAATTGATTCTTCCACTCTTGCAAACAAAGGTCTTGAAGTTATTGAAGCCGCTTTTCTTTTCGATGTAAGCGCAGATCAAATTGAAGTTGTTGTACACCCGCAAAGCCTTATTCATTCATTAGTACGCACTAACGATGGTGAACTGTATGCACAGATAAGCGAACCGGATATGAAACATCCGATTTTATGTGCACTTAACTGGCCGGACAACAAGGCCTGTTACATGGAACAGTTTGATTTGTTTGATAAAACAATGAGCTTTTTCCGTCCTAGAATGAATGATTTCCCACTTCTCTCTTATGCTTTTGAATGTGTAAAATTCGGCAAATGCTATCCGATAGCTTTTAATGCAGCAAACGAGGTTGCAGTTCATGCCTTTATAGATAAAAAAATCAATTACCCTTCTATCGCAAGAATTGTAAGGGCTGTTCTTGACCATAACTGGAATACATATCTTGATTCATTTGAAACAGTTTTTGAAGCTGATAAGAAAGCAAGAGAATTTGCTTCGGAGTTAATATAATGAAATGGCTTTATGGTATTCTCTGTCTTTTCTTTCTGATTCTGTTTCATGAATTCGGACATTTTCTTGCAGCAAAACTTTTTGGTGTAAAGGTTGAAAGTTTTTCTATAGGTTTTGGTCCAATATTACTTCATAAGAACATAAAAGGAACTGATTACAGACTTTCGCTTTTTCCCCTCGGCGGTTATTGCGGTATGAAAGGTGAAAAAGATTTTCAGAAAGCTATAGAAGAGAATCTGACGGAAGTCTCAGGAGACAGCGATTCTCTTTATGGGATTCACCCTTTTAAGCGCGCTTTAATTGGTTTTGCAGGCCCATTTTTTAATTTTATTTTTGCTGTTTTTGCCTGTTCTTTAATTAATGGAATTGGTTATACTTACTATACTTATTCAAATAAAATTTTAATAAATGAAAATGTAACTACCAGTGTTGCACGAGATGCGGGTCTTATTTCCGGAGATAAAATCATAAAGCTTAACGGAAAGATAATTGAAGATTTTTCTGATTTAATTGAGCAGGTATCAGTACGTCCGGATGAAGATGTAGAATTAACTGTTGATCGTGACGGTACAATTATTGATTTTAAACTTCATATTGATATGGATAAATCAACTGGAAGCGGTAAGATAGGAGTTGCAGCCGATACATCTGAAGTACTGAAAAAAGAATCTCCTCGTTATGGATTTTTTGGTTCAATAGGTCACGGTTTTTTAGATGCTTTTAATACAGTTTCTGTTACAATAAAAAGCATAGGAATACTTTTTAAGGGTGTAGATGTAAACAATGCAGTTTCTGGTCCTGCCAGAGTTACTGAAATGCTTGGACTCACGGTAACAGAAGTTTTTTCTGAGGGGTTTAAGGTTGGCATTGTTTCACTTTTCAGTCTTCTTTCTGTAATCAGTATTTCACTTTTTATTATGAACCTTCTTCCGATTCCTGTACTGGATGGTGGACTGATTCTTATTGCATTTATTGAAATAATTATTCGACGAAAAATTAATCCCCGCATTCAGTATTATGTTCAGTTTATAGGCTTGGCATTTATAATTTTTATATTTATCATAGGTCTTAAAGGCGATATTTCTTATTTTTTTAACAGAGGTAAATGATGAAAAAACATATATTGATTTTAGCTGCTCTTTTAATTTCCTTTTCTTTATCAGCTCAATCACAGTCTCACATTTCGACTCAGTCACATCAGGCTCAAGTTACTCAAATTGCACCAGTTTCTGCACGCGGAACAGACGGCTCATATTACACTGCTTCCGACGACGGTTTTGTTATCAAGTGGACTTTTGACGGTCAGGGTGAGCACTACCAGTTTTCAGATGTTTCAATAAAACTACTCGCTGTTGCACCAGGCGGTAATGAGATTGCAATTTATGAGACGGATGGCGGTTCAATCAATAGAATTACTGTATGGGACTGGAAAACTCTTTCACGTAAATACATCAAAAAGTTTTCTGATTCAATTACCTCACTTGCCTACTCTTCAAACGGAACTTACCTTATTGCAGGAACTGCTACTGTAGACGGAGCTGTATTTATAAAAACTGCGGGCTGGCAGATTGTAGACAAAATCAAATCAAATACCGGAATTGTAAGTTATATCAATACAAGTAAAACTGAGAAAACCTGTGTTTTTTATTCGCCATCTGGAAATCTTTCTTTTTATGATTTTGTAACCGGTAAGTTAAAACAAAAAATGCAGATTGTAAAAGGTCTTACCCAGTCTGTAATGTATAACGAAAACAGATATTTTGCCGGAGTTCGTGATAATACAATTTATGTTACTGCTTCGGGAAAAACAATTGCCTCTGTTCCTGCAAATAATCCTATTATTATTTCCACAGAAGCTGATTATAATCTTTTTTATCTTGAAAATGACGGAAGAAGTAATTACGAAATCAAGATGCTTGAAAGCAAGGAAGGAAATCTAGTTTCTAATCCCCGTCTTGTAAAATCAATGAAAGGCCCTCGTGGTTCGGCTATTATTACCGCTGCTGTAAAAGACGCTACAAACATTTATTTTGGCGGTAAGAATGGAGCCGTTTATCAGACAGAAGCTGAAGCAACAATCAATACTACAAATCTTACAGAGCTTACTGAAAACACTTATTCAAAAATTAATGATATGGCTCCTTCAGAAACTGATTTTTACTTTCTCACAACAAATGCAATTTTCAGATCTTCTTATGATACAGGTGTAATTTCTAAGCTTGCCTCAACTTCTGGTGAATCAAATATCATTTCTTATAAAGATAATTCAGTTATTTTATGGAATATCTCAGATAAAACTCCAGTAAAACTTATTGATCTTGATAAAAAGACAACTACAGTTTTATTTACACCAAAAAACAGTGTTCAGAAAGTTCGATTATGCTCAGTTGAAGACAAAGATTATCTTATTGAAATTGAAAGTAATAGTATTGTAAATCTTTTTGATATTCAAAGCGGAAAGCTTACAGAAATTTATTCAGGAACTGGTATTCAGGATGCAGTTTATATGAATAACAAGCTTGTTTATATTGCAAAATCAGCTGCAACAAATCCACAAACACCGCTTTTAAGTGTAAATCCTGAAACAATGGAAACTGTACCTTTAAGTATAAAAGGAAATGTAACTTATGCTTTTAGTACTGATGGCAAAACTATTTACGGTCTGAATATTATTTCTGATGATACTGGAAAAAATACTTATGTATTCTCATATAATGTTTATACAAAACAGATGACAAACATTTTGAGATTTACAGAAGAAGATCCTGAAGCTTTTACTTATTTAAGCGGAAACACTCTCTTTACAAACATTGGTCGTAATAAAATGTACTGCTATAATCTTTCAACTAAAAAGAGATTTGCCTATAACCGTTCTGCGTCTATCCCAAAAACAATTTGTACTAACAGCAGACGTGCAGTCATTTTAAATTCTAACGGAAGTATTTCCTGGTGTGGAACTATCGATTCAAAGCTTCTTGCAGACTGGTATCTTACAAAAGATGAACAGTGGTACGAATTCTAAGGATTTTTGATTGCTTCGCCTTCGGCTCACAATGACGATACATAAAAAATTACGTCATTGCGAGGAGCGTAGCGACGTGGCAATCTACAATTACTATCGCCAGTCTGCTGTATTTATACCACATCCCCGCCAGAGAGCCTCTGAATAAACTCCAACATAATTCTGAGCACTTGTATCCCAGCTGAAGTTTTTCTGCATTCCGCGAACCTGCATCTTTTTGATGTGGTCTTTTTTATTGTAGTAAGCCCAGACAGCCCATCCTACTGTATCGTAAACAGCTCCAGGAGTCAGTGCATCAAAGAGGAAGCCTGTTCCGTCACCTGTATTCTGATCATACTGCTCTACCGTATCTGCAAGACCACCTGTACGGCGAACAATTGGTAAAGTACCATAGAGCATAGAATACATCTGATTTAAGCCGCATGGTTCATAGCGTGAAGGCATTAAGAAGAAATCTGAACCTGCTTCAATAAGATGTGAAAGAGACTCGTCGTATCCGATATAAGCACGCAGATTAGGAAGTTTTGATTGAAGTGAATTAATTTCATCTTCACACCATTTTTCTCCGCTTCCAAGAATAGCAAACTGAACATCCATATTTGTACAGATGCTGTAAATGCTGCCGTAACTTGGTGCAAATACTTCTGCAATTCCCTTTTGATCTGCAAGTCGTGTTACAATACCGATAAGAGGTATATCCTTCTTTACAGGAAGTCCCATTCGCTTCTGGAGATCTGCCTTACATTTTGCTTTATTTGCAAGATCTTTATAACTGAAATTAGCAGGAAGCAGTTTATCAGTTACCGGATTCCAGGTTTCAAGATCACAGCCGTTGAGAACACCGCGAACTACATCTGAACGAACCCTTAAAAGACCATCAAGACCAAATCCGCCTTCTACGCTCTGCATTTCTCCGGCATAAGTAGGAGAAACTGTAGTAATCATATCTGCACAGGAAATTCCTGCCTGCAAAAGATTTATACTTCCGTTTCTTTCAAAACCTGCTCCGTGATAAAGATTCCAGTCTACGCCCAGAGCCGGGAAAGAATCCTTGCTATACCAGCCCTGATAGCCGAGGTTATGAATTGTAAGAACGCTTGCTGTATGAGCGAAATATCCGTTACGGCAAACATGTTTTAAAAGTACCGGTACAAGACAGCAGAACCAATCGTGCGCATGCATAATATCAGGATACCAGCCAAGCATACGGCAAATCTGGAAAGCGCCGTGGCAGAGAACTGCAGAACGGTATGGGTTATCATGAAAATCAGGTTCTGCTTTTGTTCCGTATATACCGTCACGTCCAAAGCACTGTTCATGGTCTATAAAATATACAGGAACATCAGTTCCAGGAAGAGGAGCCTGGTAAACTTTTACCCAAGTCTCAATGGTGCCAGCAGCAACAGCCAGAGGCGCATCTATTGCCTTAAGCTTAGCGCGGTCAATTTTATAATAGCGTGGCATTACAATGCGAACATCATGTCCCTGTTTTCGAAGGTTTATTGCAAGAGCAGAAACTGCATCTGCAAGTCCACCAGTTTTTGCAAAAGGAACAGTTTCCGAAGTTACCATTAAGATTTTCATAGTTTGATCTCCTCAGCGGTAGTTTCGACAAGCTCAACCACCGTATTTATCATTACTCATCGTGCACGGCCTTGAAAAAGGCCTCTTTACTGTTAATTATTGACTGCTCAGAGCAGCAGTAAGCAATTCTGAACCAGCCTTTGCCGGCAAAACCGCTTCCTGGTGCACAGAGAATGTTGTATTTTTTAAGATGATTTGTAAAAGCCATATCATCATCATTCCATTTATCCGGGCACTTTACCCATAGGTAGAAAGCACCTTCCGGTACAGCATACTTAAGACCAGCATAATCCATAACTTCGCAGATTTCCTTCATGCGCTTTTCATAAGTAGAAAAATCACATTCTGCATCCCAGCTTTTTGCAATAACTTTCTGGAAAAATGCCGGACAGTTTACAAAGCCAAGAACTCTAGTACAGAATATCGCAGCAGCTATAAAATCAGTTTTTTCCGGACAGGCAGGATTAATACAAACATAACCTACACGCTCTCCCGGAACACTAAGATTCTTTGCAAAAGAAGTTGCAATTACAGCATATTCATATTTATCAAAAACTGTAGCAACTTTTTTACCATATGTAATGTCGCGATAAGGTTCATCACAAATCAGATAGGGATAACGGCCTGTTTTGGCACCAAATTCTTTAAGCGCATTTGTGAGCTCAATAATATCAGCATCATCATAAATGCGGCCACTAGGATTATTAGGTGAATTTATAAGAACTGCTGCAGTTTTTGGACCAAGGACTGCTTTTATTGCTTCAACATCAAGCGAAAAATCAGCTTTAGTCTTTACCGGAATAACTTCGCCATCATGATTATGAACATAATTGTTGTATTCTGCAAAATAAGGGCATGGAATTACAATTTCTTCACCTGCATTCAATATTGATTTTAATACAACATTAAGTGCACCACCTGCACCTACTTCCATTACAACACAATCAGCTGTTACAGGAACGCCCTGCTCTTTTGCTGTTTTTGCAGCCATTGCGGCCCGTGTTTCAGGATATCCTGCATTCGGCATATAACCATGTCGGAGATGACTTGTATCTGCTGCTACTTCGCGAACTGCATCAACTACTTTCTGTGGGGGATCCAGATCTGGATTACCAATACTAAAATCATAAACTTTATCGGCACCGTATTTCTGTTTAAGAATGGCACCTTCTTCAAACATCTTGCGGATTACACCGTTCGAAGGGCTCTCAACTATATCTTTAACTTTCTTTGAAATCATAAAAATATTATAGCACAGTTTTGTTACTCTTGCAAAAAGTGTTTGTTAATACATTGATAATTGAAAAAGACTGATTTTTTTAATATAATAGGAGAACTTATGAACAAAAAATTATTGTTTTTCATGACAATCGTCATCTTTTCTGTTTTCTCAGCCTGGTCAGTTCCTTTTAATGAAAAACTTACAGACGAAGAAAAATCTGTAATTACTTCAGGCCAAGTATACATTAAGAACATCAATTTTCAAAAGAATATGTCTCTTAATCGTGAAAATACCAGCTTAGGCGATAAACTTATTGATGAAATTCATGATTTAAATCCAAAATATCTTGCAGAAGTAATCCAGATTAAGCCTTATAAAGGAAATGAAGACTTACCACAAAGACTTGAGGAAATTTTAAATAATGTTCCTGATTATGCAGGAATCCCATATTTTTCTGAACGTGCCCAGCAGTGGTATAATCTTTATGATTCTGCAGTAATAACTTCTACAGAAGAAACAAAGGATTTTTCTACAATAAATGCAGATTTACAGATGGAACCTTTTGGTATTGTAAAAGAACACATTGAAATTACAAAAACTTCTGATTCTATTTTATATTCTGCTGTAAACACAAACAAACTTCGCTATTTTGACAAATTTGACTGTGTTGGGCCACAGAAAATGAAAATCTGTATTCTTTTATTTAGAGATGGTGATAACTGGATACTTTACGGTATTGGCGGTGTTAATGCACCAAGAATTCCTTTCTTTATTGAACGTATTCAGACATCTTTTATCAACAGAATCAATACATTCTGTTCATTTATCTTTAAGAAATTTTAAGCCATATTCAGGAGGATTTATATGATTTGGTTAATCGGTTGCAAAGGAATGCTTGGAACTGAAGTTGGAAAGCAGCTCGATGAAAAAAAGTTGCCATGGGTAGGAACTGATAAAGAAGTTGATATTACAAATCCACAGGCACTTGAAGATTTTGTTAATAAAATTGAGACAGAATCATATTTTCCTTCTGACTTGCCTCGCTCAGACCGCAAAATCAAATGGATTATTAACTGTTCTGCCTATACAAATGTTGATAAAGCAGAAGAAGATACAGAACTTGCTGAAAAACTGAATGCTGCAGGGCCTTTGAATATTGCAAGAACTGCCAGAGCAATTGGAGCTAAACTTATACATATTTCAACTGATTATGTATTTAACGGTACTGCAAATTCTCCATATACAGAAGATATGCAGAAAGAGCCATTAGGTGTTTATGGAAAAACTAAAGCTGCCGGCGAAGATGCAATCATGAAAGAAATGAACACTTTCTATATCATCCGAACCGCATGGCTTTATGGATATGACGGAAGAAACTTTGTTTACACAATGACAAAGGTAATGAACTCTCATGACACAGTAAAAGTTGTAAATGATCAGTTTGGAACTCCAACTTATGCACCTGATCTTGCAAATGCAATTCTTACATTAATTTCAAAAAATGATAAGGCAAAAACTTTCTTTGGCAAGAACAGCGCTCCTTCTTATGGTATCTATCATTTTACAGATGAAGGTACTACTAACTGGTTTGAGTTTGCACAGGAAATTTATAAGCTTGGCCGTAAATATGGAAGAATTACACAGGATTGTAATGTTACTCCATGTACTACAGAAGAATATGGTGCAAAGGTACAGCGCCCAGCCTACTCTGTATTAAGTAAAGCAAAAATCACTAAGGCACTTAAAATTAAAATTCCTGAATGGCAGCAGAGCCTTGAAAAATATATGAAAAGCAGCCGCTTTAATCCACTTTAATCTGATATATGGCTCACAGGAAATTCAAAATGAAAAAGTTTATTGGTGTATTTACAGTATTAGTGTGTTCTATTACTTTTTTCTATTCTCAGGAAGCATTAAAAAGCCTTGAAGAAGATTATTTTGATTTTATGTCTTTACGCGGCATAACTCAAAAACCAACTTTAGGTTATAGAACTCTCAGCGACAATGTCTGGCTTTATGATGAAATTACTGAATTTCTTGAAAACGAAGACGGTACATTCAGTAAGGTAAAGATTCCGGGTAATGAAAGCGAAATTAATATCTGGAAGAATAATAATCTTGGTACTACATATACATTATGGAAACCGGCAGTTGAAGCAGATAATTTCTTTGCACGCGGTGTAAAGCAAGGACTTTTTGTAAAAGTTTATGGTCCGGAATGGTTTGGAAGCTATAACTCCAATGTTCCATACGGCCAGAATGACGGCGCTTTGTGGCAGGGAAAAGGTTTTAATACAAGCTTAACTACAGGTATCAGAATTGAAGGCTATGGTTTTGAACTTACTTTTAAGCCTCAGCTTTCATGGAGTCAGAATGCATCATATGAGTATCCTGCAGGTGTAGTTAATCCATATAATTACTGGGATTCCGGCGTAGATTTAGTTCAGAGATACGGGGACAAATCCTTTTTTACTTTTGATGCTGGTGATTCAGAAGTACGTTATACATGGCATAAATTTACATTCGGTTTTGGAACTCAGTCTCCATGGCTTGGAACTGCTTACCTGAATCCTATGCTTGGAAGCAATAACGCACCTGGCTTTTTGAAGTTTGATATTGGTCTTAGAAAAACTGAAATCATAATTCCATTCTTTAATTCAAAACAACTTAATTTAGGTTTTATCGAAGGACGTATCTGGACCGGTCAGCTTAAAGAATCTTCATATTTCGATAATAATCCTGATAATGATAAACGCATGGTTAACGGATTGTCTGCAAGTTATTCCCCTTCTTTTATTCCGGGATTTACAATCGGATTAAACAGAGTATTTATGACCAGCTGGCGTAAAGATAATCTCAAATATATTTTAAGACTTTTTACACTTAGCAGATCAAATGCGCTTTCTTCAAGTGGAAATGATGAAGACCAGAAATTTTCTATTTTTGCTGAATGGAATTTTTCAAAGGTTGGATTTACAGTTTACGGAGAATTCGGACGGGATGATTTCTCTTTCAACGAAAAAACCTATCCTTTCCATACAGCGATTTATACTGTAGGAGCTAAGCAGTACATTCCGCTTCCTTTTAATTTGAAGAGTGAACTTATTTTTGAATGGAATAACTTTGAAATGTCTCAGGACTTCCAGTTACAATGGGGATACCTTGGTTTTTATTCTCATGGATTTGTTAACCAGGGTTATACAAATAATGGTCAAATCATTGGTGCAGGGACAGGAACCTTTGGTAATAGTCAGTTAATTCAGTATAAAATCTATTATCCAAAAGGATATACACTCCTTAAATTCCATAGACATAGTCCAAACAACAACTCTATATTATCAAAAGCTGTTTATACAGTTGCAGACGCAAACTCAGATTTCTTTAATCAATGGTACCAGAATTTTGAAACTTATTTTACATTTGGAATTGAAACCGGCTTTTTCTTTACAAAAGATTTCTTTGCTAAAGTTGGTTTAAATTATAGTAAAATCTACTGCAGTAATTATATACCAGGACTCAGTTCCAATAATAGTAATTTTAACTTTAACTTTATGTTGAAGTATACTTTTTAATTCAGGACACAAATGGTAAGTATTGCTCTTGCAACCTATAATGGTGAAAGATTTCTTAAAGAACAGTTAGACTCTATTCTGAATCAGACATATACAGATATCGAAATTATAGCCTGTGATGACTGTTCTACTGATTCTACGCCTAAAATTCTTGAAGAATACCATAATAAAGATTCCCGTTTTAAATATTTTATTAATGAGAAAAACTTAGGTTTTAAAAAGAATTTTGAAAAATGTATTTCTCTTTGCAACAGTGAGTATATTGCACTTTCTGATCAGGACGATGTATGGACAAAAGATCATATTGAATGTCTTATTTCAAATATCGGTGAGAATGATTTAATCTGTGGGAATGCATATTTAGTAAATTCAGAATTATCTGAATCTGAAACGACTCTTTATAGTACACTTGATGTTGATTATCTTCCTGAATCTAAGGACGCCTGGTTTTTCTATCTTATACATCATGGAATAATTCAGGGAGCATGTACCCTCTTTAAAAAAGATTTATTACAGAAAGCCTTACCTATTCCGGATTCTGTAAGATTTCATGATTACTGGCTTTCTCTTGTTGCCGCTGCAAACCAGGGGGTAAAATACCTGCCAGAAAACTGTCTTTTATATTACAGGCAGCACGAAAACAATGTTACTGAAAATAAAAAATTCTCTTTTTCAGACAGAATAAAAAAAGCATTTAATAATCAAAGCCTTAAAACCAAAAAAGAAATACAGATTAACATTCTTTCTGAGTTTTTGAAAATTGAAACCGATTCTATAAAATTAAATCAAATAAAAAAAGCCCTTCTTTTTTATAAAAGGAAAGGCACTTTATCACGTTTTCTCAGTATTCCATATTTCTTAAAAAATTATAAAAAAATTTATTTAAGCACAAATAAAAAAAGATTTATTCTTCGTTTTGTTAAATTTTTTGTTTTTGGATTTTAATTTTCTTCAACTGATTATTCAGCATTAACAAAGCTTTCTATATATAAAAACAATTTCTGTTTATACTGTTCAGTTCCAAAATCTTTTTTAATCTGTTCGTGTATTTCCTGTTTTTTATTATAAAACTCACCAAATAATCTGATTATTCCGTTTACTATATCTTCTATTGGAGTATTATTATTTATCTGCATACAAAATGGATAATTAATAAACTCAGGGGTAACAGCAAAATCAGATCCAATTAAACAAAGACCCGTAGAAACAGCTTCAAGGGCTGCCATTGAAAAACCTTCATATCTTGTTGGAAAAAACAGTATATCGTTTTTACGATAGAACTCCTGCATTTGAGAAGAGTTAAGCCCAATTTGTAGAGTAGTTTTTTTAAGATTTTTAAAATCTTCTGTATTTCTATCAAAATTGGTTGCTATATTAAACTTTATATTTTTGGGTAATTCATGATTCTCTAAATACTGTGTAAGATTTTTAAGAACATCAATTCCCTTTTTATAACATAATGTGCCTGAAAAACATACATTAATTTCATCAGATTTTTTATTATCTTCACTAGGATAAAAAACTGAATCCTGTACAAAGTTGTTTATCACCTTTATCTTTGATTCACTTATACCATAATAAGAAATCAATTCCTGTTTACAATTTTCACTTACTGCAATAATTGACTTTGCTTTTTTTGCACTTACTTTTTCCATCCAGGCCATTATTTTCAAAGGAAGATTTTTTTCACCAGTTTTTTCCATTATACCTTTTGAAGTTCCATGATGTATGGAAATGTCTGCAGGATATAAAAAACAGTGCCAGGAATTTGCAATTATCAATCTGTCATGCTTAAAAAACAATTTAAGGCTTATCAGAATTGGATGGATAAGATTATTCAGTTTTCCAAAATTTAGTTTTGATTTTGTTATGAATTTTACATCATATTTTTCTGAAAGGATTTCATTCAGGTAATAGCTTACTTTTTCAACGCCACCTGCATTACTAACTCCATTCATTGATATAATATAAATTCCATTTTTATTTTTCATAAAATCAAATCCTTTTTATTTAGAATAGTGAAATCGTTCCTGCAATTCCAGCCTCAATTCCATGCTGGAAATTATTTAATATACTGTTGTTATTAAATATGAATGTGTATATTACCTGGCCTTCAAATGAAAAATGTTCATTGAATTTATAACTTCCGTGTGCAGTGATTCGGTTTGTATATTGTACTACACCAGTTAGTGCCCAGGATCTGGCAATTGCAGCAGCTTCATCTGCACTTAATTCTCCCAGTCTGTATTTTGCCGCAGGATAATAATCATAAAATTCTCTTCCATCTCTTGTAGTTTTCTGACTGAATATTCCATAAGAATTTTCACCATGTGCCATAAAGAGATATGAAAGGTCAGCAGACCATTTATCAAGATATTTATATTCTGCTGAAATCTGGCCGCCAAGAGAATCCGGGCCAAATGGGGTTCCAATCCATGAACAGATTGGAGTTTCTCCATTTTTTGTCATAGAGTATGATTTTCTATACATCGACCACTCTGCACCATGTTTAATATACAGGTAAGGATTTGTATAAATTCCTTCGAGAACAAATTTATACATACCGCCGAATTTATCGCCATGCTGTACTTCAAGTCCTAATTGAAGTCCTATGCCATCCGGAATTGAATTTGCTTCTGGTGTTCCAAGTTCTGTTGGTGGCTGAATTTCTGTCTGGGCAAAAAGTCCATAAATTCGAATGTTTTTATATGGAATAATATCAAACTTAATTCCCATGTAAGCACAGATATGTGATTCACCGTAATACTTATCTTCCCATGGATCGCTGTATTGAGTCCATGATGCAAATGAATGCATAATCATAAGAGGATTCAGGTATCTAAGTTCAAAAGGTTCATTTAAGAGAGTTCCTTCAAGAATTCCAAGCTTAAGCCATTTCCACAAAGTAAAATCTATCTGGTGTGTATACAAGAACTTTGTATTATCAACCTGAGTAATACCCATTTCGTATTTAAGTTTTTTTCCGGAAACTCTTAAGAGTGTATAAAAATCAGTCTGGAAGGTGTCGTTGTAAATAATACTTCCAGTTTTTGTATGGCCAAACTGCAGTCCCTGACGGGCAACATGAAAATTCACTGCAAGTCCGTTTTTAAATACATAACCGATACTAGCATTTGCATTTAATGGCCAGGAGAATTCAAAATCTTCCGGCTTATAGAAAATGTTCATAAAGTTATTGTTTTCTGTCATTCCCCAGAAGTTTTTAGCAATTGAAGCCTGACAATCAATTATAGCGATATCAGCAAAATCAATATAAAGAGGCGCTCTCAAAAAAGGCTGAGTCAGAAAATTATTGTAATAATCATTTGCAGAACCATATCCATCATTCTTTTTTGTATAATCAGTAGCATATGACCATTCAATCTCTTCATTTGATTTAATCATAAAAGCAGGATGAAACTGAATATTAAAACCAACTTTAATTGGTTTCATATCAATTGTAAATTTCTTGTCATTCAAGTATTCATTTATGCGGTCATATATTCTTTTTCCTGAGAATGAAAGCTTTTCATAATCAATATAAGAAAGACTCTGTTTTATTTCACCAACAGAAAGAGGTGCAGTATCCATTACCCAGGCTTCGGCACTTTCATTGTAAAGCATATACATTGCATCATAAATCCAGTGTTCAGCAGGAATAAGCTGGCTTGCACTGTAAGATTCAGCAAATGCATTGAAGGTAATAGCAGAAAGTGCAATAACACAGGCTGAAATAATTTTTTTATTTAATTTCTTAAAAAACATCATCTACTCCATTTATATATCAGAATAAGTTATATTCAAAAGAAAGGGCTCCCTGAAAGCCGTGCTGGAAATTACCTGATATATGTCGTGCATTACAAACCAGGGTATAAACAATTTCACTCTGAACTTTCATTTTCGAATTGATTGTATAAGAACCGTTCAAAGAGAATTGATGCTTACACTCTATAACCTTTGTCATAAACATATTTCTTCCTTCAGCAACAGCAAGATTCATTCCTTCCTGATTAAAAGCATCCTGTGCTATGATATATTTTGTATATGGATAATAGGTCCAGACTCCTAAATCAGAATTAAACCAGGTATTCATATCAAAAAGATTAAAGCCGTTTTCACCATGCAGAGAAAAAAGATAATTAAATACGGCAGACCATTTTCCACTTTGTTCATATCCGAATGAAAGATTTACAGAAAGATTATCCGGGCCTAAAGGACTTCCTATCCAGGAATTAACAGTTTCCCAGGTTACGTTATCTGTACGTCTTCTATATAAAGACCATTCAGGAGCCTGTTTTACATAAAGGAAAGGCGCACAATAAAGACCTTCAAGACCGGCATTCCAATACCCGCCGAATTTAGAAGGGATTTTGATTTCAAAACCAAGCTGTCCACCAAAACTATCAGGATAAGACAAATCTTTTACAAAAGCATATTCATTCGGAAGCTGAATTTCATTCATGGCATAAAGACCATAAATGCGAAGATTTTTTATAAGATTTATCTCAAATGTTATTCCAAGATAAGAACAACAATGGCTTTCATTATAATAATGATCTTCTGTTAGTGTTGAAAAATCCTTCCAGAAAGCAAAAGAATGGAATACCATTGTCGGATTCAGGAATCTGATTTCAAAAGGAGCATTTACAAGAGCTCCTTCCATAATTCCAATTTTTACTTTTTTGAAAAGACGGACATCGAATTCATGCCAGTAAAGGAATTTGTTTTTTTCTATCTCAACAATATCCATGGTGTACTTTACATCATGGGAATAAACGGCAAGCTGAAAATATCCGTCTGTTTCAAAGGTATTATTATAGATAATACTTCCCGTTTTAGTCTTACCAATCTGCATTCCCTCTTTTCCGATATTTACGTTTACTCCCCATTTTTCAAAGGTTACACCAAGAGAACCATAAGCAAAGCGAGGGAACAAGAATTCATACTGATCTAAACCAAGTGGAATATTTGTAATATTTCCAGGAGCATTTGAATATTTTCTATTTTTTCCCAGAAAAAAATTACCACCTAAAGCAAAATATTCTGAAATACCAAGATTTCCTTCTGCAGAAAGCGGATTGTTTTTATAATAATAATTATAGGTCCAGTCAATCTGGTCATTTGATTTGTAGCAGAGTTCTGGAGCAATTTTTAAATCCAGTCCAGTCTTAAAATAATTGTTTGGAAAAAGCGTTTTAGGAGTATATAAAAAAGAATATACCCTGTCATAAACACTCTTTCCAGAATCAGAAAGCTGTTCTCTATCGTATTCATTAAAATACATTTTAATTTCGCCTACAGTTATTGGCGTATTTGTAGAAAAGTTGCCTATACGAAGCTCCGAAGCAAGAGTAAGTAAATCCTGATATACCCAGTGTTCAGATTTAATCATCTGAGCATCTCCGGAAACTTGTGAAAACAAAAGACAGTTAGCTGAAATAAATAGAAAAGCAGCAAAAATTAATTTTTTCATAATAATATTATAATGATTTTTATAATTTATAACAACTTTGACAGATATTTTGTCTTGTCGCGTTAAAATTTTTTATATTATAGAAAACATATAGACGCTAAAAGTTTTTTAGACTAAAATAAGATTTATGACTACAAGTGAATTTGATTCATATCTTACAAAAAACTACTCACGAACAAGCTCTTTTGTATCTGGACTTGCATTATTTTTTGTAGACGCATTGGTCCTCATTTTGTGTATTGGATTAAGTTTCTTTCTCGTTAATCTCTTTGTTCCAACAGATATTAACTTTAAATCATTCATAAATTATTCTATATATATACCTATTATTCTTCTTTTGTTTGCTTGTATTGGCCTTTATCCTGGAATTATGAATTCACCAACAGAAGAAGTTAAAAGATTCTTTTTTACGAGTTTATTCAGTTTTGTAGCCATTATCATTACAATTATTTATTCCAGAAATGAAGGTTTTCAGTATACCAGTTTAATTGTTAAAGATAGTGAAGATTTTGCCCTGATTATTGCTTTCATTCTCTGTATTCCTATGGCAACAATTGCACTTCCGGGCTTCCGAGAATTTGCAAAGCATTCCTTCTGTCATTTTAAATGGTGGGGTGTACCTGCCGTAATTTACACAGATGGTAATAGTGCTGATTTTATTATTGAAAAACTTCAGAGAAATAAATATTTAGGTTATATTCCTGCTGTCATTATTAACTCAAGCTATAAAGAACCGGGAAATTATATGAATATCCCTGTTTTTCCGCCTGATGAAGAAATTCAGAAAATCATAAAAGCAAGAAAAATCAAGCAGGCTGTAATCTGTAACTATCAGAGTGATATGTCTTTTGTAAGAACTTCTTACAGATATACAATATTCGTTTCACAGAATCAGACTTTCTTTACTGCAACTCAACAGTTAAAAGATATTGCAGGAATCATTGCTTTTGCTTCTATTCATAATCTTACCTTTAAGGGAAATCTTATTCTTAAACGAATGATTGACGTAGTTGCAATTCTTATTACTATGCCAGTTGTTTTGCCTATTGTAATAATTCTTGGGCTTCTCACTAAATGTACATCTAAAGGTCCTATTTTTTATGGCCATAAACGTATCGGTAAAAATGGTAAAGAAATTAAATGTTGGAAATTCCGTTCAATGTGTGTAAATTCGCAGGAGATTCTTGAACAGATTCTTGCTACCGATCCTGTAAGACGTGCTGAATGGGAAAAAGACAGAAAATTCCAGGATGATCCACGTGTAACTAAATTCGGAAAGTTCCTGCGCAAAACCAGTCTTGATGAATTACCACAGCTTTTTAACATTCTTTTTGGTGATATGAGCCTTGTTGGTCCTAGACCTGTTACAGAACCTGAACTTGTAAAATATGGAAAGTATAAAGATTATGTTCTTTCTGTTGTTCCAGGTCTTACCGGTATGTGGCAGGTTTCAGGTCGTTCAGATACAGGTTATGAGGAACGCATTTCTTTTGATACTTATTATATTCAAAACTGGTCTATCTGGCTTGATATCTGGATTTTGATAAAAACGGTTTGGGTTGTACTAAAAGGTAAAGGTGCATATTAATGAAAAAATCTGCTTTTCTGCTTTTGATTATTCTGCTTGCATTTCCACTTGCATCTGAATCATTCATAATTAAAGATTATGTATTTAATATAGAAGCTGCCGGACTTAAAATTCTTGGCAAAACCAGACAGGAAGCAATCTTAAAAGAGTATCCTATAGACAAAAAAAAAGTATTTACCTCTTCTGAAGAACTCGAACAATATATTGAAAACTATAAAATCAAACTTGAAAGTTCCAGAGCCTTTGAATCAATTATAATAAATCATGAAATTCAAGCTTCTGAAGAAAGTGATATAAATGATGTTTATCTTATTTTTTATTTAAAAGATTCACATCATATGCTTGCAATGCCATATCCAAGCTATAGTTCAAGTAATGGTCTTGCTCTTACCCTTAAAGCAAAAGATACTAATTTTCTTGGTACTTTAAGTCCTATGAGTGCTGATGTAAAAGTCAGATTAAAAGACGGTGACATTACCCCAAGTTTTTTTATCAGTTATAACTACCCTTTCAAAATAAATCCTTTTGATGTTGTTTTTCTTAATGAATATGAATTAGGTTATACTGTTAGCGATGTTCTTTCTGGTTTCGAATGGAAAACAAAAACAGGTTTTACCGTATCACTTCCATTGGATAAACTAACACTAACAGCTGGATTTACTCAGCTTACAACTGGAAAACTTTTGTTAAAAGCTTTTAATGATTATCCTTATTTTACAGAGAACTTCTTTGTATCAGCACCTCTTACTATTATAGAATTCTCAAATTATACACCATTAGTTTATACTCCAACTGTTACTTATAACTGGAACTGGGATTTTGATGGAATTAATATTGAAGATGATGGAATCTCAAGTCCTGAAGTAATTTTCTCACATTCGCTTACTAATTCAAAATTAGTATGGAAAAATCATTTTAGAACCGGTTATAGCGTAAATCTCACAAATTCATTTACCTATAATTTCCAGAGAAATGATTTTATACCTTTTGTATCTTTTGAAGCAAAAGCTTACTGGAATTATAAGGCAAATGATCAGGATTATTGGGATCGTTACGGAATCTGTGCAGACCTTTATACCTTCGCTTATTTTGACCTTCCAATCAATAAATATACTTATGGAATTACAATTGGTGAACGTTTAAGAGGTATAAAGGATACAGAATTCTTTGGAAATTATAGACCTGCAGCAACTACATCCGCTGCAATTATGCTGAGCATAGATCTTCCTCATCATATATTTACAACTAATTTCAGTAAAGAAATACTTAATTTCTCTCTTCAATTTTCCCCATTTGTTGATTTAGCACTTGTTTATGATCGTATTCAAGACAGGCTCTTTTATCCGCAGGATGGATATTATTGTGCCGGACTCGAAATTCTTGTATATCCTCTTAAATGGTCAAGTATTACAATCAGAGCAAGCTTAGGAATTGATTTAAAGAATGCTGTAAAAGCACATAACTTCCTTGAAGCAATTTCAAATAACAAAGAAATATTTATTGGAATCGGATTACAGTATTAATTCTGCGAGTTTCCCATATTCTCCAATTGAAGAACAGCATCACGCTGCCAGTAAACTTCCGGAGTATAACGGGCAATCACTCTTAAAAGAGCTTTAGAGAAATTCAAGCTTCCTTTTTCAGATGCATATTTTGCAAGAATATTAAAGCTTCTCCAAGCTGAATTACGGCTTGCCCATTCAACAATATCATCATACATTGAAGCTTCCTGAAAAAATGATGCCAAACCTTCATATTCATAGGTTGAATTTCTTGAAATAAGGATTTCTGTAATTCTTGTAAAGCTTGTTATAGCTGCAAGTGAAGAAAACTCAAGAGCTTTATCTATTTTCTTTGCGTTATAATAATAGTCTGCAAGCTGATTATAAGCATTTATCGAATTATATGAATCTGCCCTATAAAGATTAAAGAACTTTTCCATTGAATCTTTTTTATCAGCGGAAATTGTTCCAGACATAGCACGCTTAATAGCAGAATCCTTATAGTTTTTATCCTCTGCAAGAATATTCAATAATCTTACTTCCATCTTAGGATAATCACCTTCCAGACGGCTGATATCTGCCAGCATATAAAGAATTTCGTATTTTTCATCAGGAATATCAAGAACATCAGCTTTATCTAAAGCCATACGATAGTATTCTTCTGCAAACTGATATTCTCCTTCAAGCTTATAAATATCACCAATAAGTTTATGTGCTTCAGGAAATGCTTTCGAATTTTCAAGATACTCAAGAAGATTACTGATTGAATCTTCAAAATAATCCTTACCTTTCTTTTTTAAGTAGTAATTGATTATTCCAGCAGTTTCATATTCTTTTCTGTCTTCAAGTACATTCAAAACAGGTTCAAAGCGATCTCCTGCAGCCTGTACACGTTTTGCTGAAAGTGAGTTTTTAACTGTATTAATTTGATTTTCTATTCTCTGTCTTCGATACAGGATTGCATCTTCTGAATATTTAAGTGCTTTTCCATAATCCTGAGCATCCATAGCTTCAATAGCATTTCTGTATGCTACAACACTTTCATCAGTTTTTTGATTTTTTTCTGCAGCAAAGAGGCTTAAACAAATTGCAGATAGTATAAAAATTAATACAGTTTTCTTCATATTCTTGTGTTACAGAGTATTTAACTCTTCCTCAAATACTTTATCGGCATCTTTAGCATCTATCGTTCGTACTATTTTACCTTTTTTGAAGATTATTGCTTTATCGTTTGTTCCTGCAATTCCAAGATCTGCATGACGGCCTTCTCCTGGTCCATTTACAACACAGCCCATTACTGCAACAGTAATATCTTTATTCATTGCAAGCAGGCGGTTTTGCCAGCGGTCAACAAAGGCGTGAACATCAAAGCCAATTCGTCCACAACGGGGACAACTTACAAGTTTTACGCCACCTGCACGTTTACCGCATTCTTTAAGAATATTAATTCCAGCCACTACTTCGTTTTCAGGACTAGAAGAAAGACTTACACGAATAGTATCTCCTATTCCCTGATTAAGGAGTGTTGAAAAAGCTATGCTGGATTTTACAATTCCTCCAATGAGTGGACCTGCTTCTGTTACTCCAAGATGCAGCGGATTATTATATTTTTCTGCGTAGAACTTATTACATTGTATAGTTTCGTTAACATCGCTGGACTTCATGCTGACTACATATTGATCAAATTTAAGATCTTCAAAGATGGCAGCTTCACGGGCAGCAGTTTCGCAGAGTCCCTGAGCACGTTCCATTTTTCCAGCCGCAATCTGTTCCTGAAGATCTTTAGGAAGAGAGCCACTGTTAATTCCAATACGAATTGCAACTCCATTTTCACGACAGGCTTCAACAACTGTTTTAGTATTTTCAACAGATCCTATATTTCCGGGATTAATTCTGATTGCAGCAACATTTCCCTTAAGACATTCCAAAGCAAGTTTATAGTCAAAATGAATATCTGCTACAAGCGGCATAGAAGTTCTTTCAGCAAGAAGGCAAAGGCCATGGGCGCTGGCCACATCAGGAACTGCGAAACGTACGATATCGCAGCCAATCATACTCAATTCATTGAGTTCGCGCAAAATCCTGTCCAGCTTTTCATTATCCGTGGCGAGGTCTGTAATCCCCTCTTTCCACATAGTTTGAACCGATACTGGCGCACCACCGCCAATTTTTATCTCTTTAGTTATTCCCTTTCCGCCAAGAGTTACAGTTTTTGTAGTCATACATAGATTATAACAGTATTTAAAAATAAAAACCATAACCCGCCAAGCGAGCTATGGTGTAATAAGTTTATTTTACGGTAATTGCCTTAAAAAGAAAAAATCTGTGGGACGCAGGCAAAATTAAAAAGAGGGTCCCAGGGTTGCGTAAAAATCAAGCGAAGCGAGATTTTTTAAGCATGGGACCCTGGGAGATTGCTTTTTCAGTTTTGCCGTCGCTGGGACCCGCAGATTTTTTCTTTTTAAGGATAAGATTTCCGCTAATTATGCAATTAATGAGAATACCATTGCGAACAAAGCAACAGATTCACAAAGACCTACAACCATGATGTACTGAGCAAAACCTTTTCCTGTTTCACCAAGAGCATCAGAAGCTGCAGCACCTGCTTTTCCCTGAGCGATAGCAGAGAAACACATAGCAAGACCAGATGCAATACCAAGACCAAGAGCAAAACCAGGTGTCATTTCACCACTCATTACCTTTGGTTTCATTGCAATATTCATCAAAAGGAAGCCGTAAATAGTCTGTGTAAGTGGAGCACCAGCAAATACAGTCAGGATGAATGGAGCCGGCTTGTTATTGATATAACAGCGTTTCCAAGCTCCAATTGCTCCCTGTCCAGCAATTCCGATTCCAATTGCTGAACCGATAGCAGCAATACCCATACAAACAGCAGCACCAATGTAACCCCAAAGTTCCATAATTATTCTCCTTTAGTCCATATTTCGGACTTAATTTCATATTTTAGTCCGTCTAACGACGGATTTATACTAATTTGCAATTCCCCGGCTTAACCGAGGAATCCCTTTTTTAGATCCTCCGGTTATGTCGGAGGATGACACATCCTATTTCTGGATGCCTATGTATTTTTATCAGCAAACGGCTGATATTTTACACCACTCCAGCTCATTCCAATGTGTGTACAGAACTCGAGAGTGTTCAAACGCACACCATGAACGATTACTGAAAGCACGTTCAAAATCATGTTCAAGCCATGGCCGAACACAAGCAGAACGATAGCAGCAATGAACAATATTGCATGTCCTAAAATTGGACCGGCAAGCGTATTTACAGTATTCGAAATTGCCGCACCCGCAAGACCAACGGCCCACAAACGGATGTATGAAACAATATCACTGAATACATTTACTACTCCAAGAAGAACAGAAATAATGTTCTTACAGCTTTCAAGTATAGAAGCACCAATACTGCCTTCGTAATTTGCAAAAATAAAACTCATTGCAAAGCCTATGGCAATCAGGCTTACTTCTATATATCCAACAGGAACTGTTCCTATATATCCCAGCATTGGGAATACCTTTCCATTTACAACCATTGCAAGAACAACCCAGAACATACCTACAAGCTGTAAAAGCGAACCGATATCACCAAGTACTTTGAGACCTTTCTTATCTGCAATATTTCTTACAGCAGCTTTAATATGTGCTACACAAAGCTGAATTAAAGCCAGAGAGAAGCAGAAAATCTGCAGATTCTGGTCTTTTGTAAGATATACAGAAGGATCAGGATTCCAAGGTACAAACCATTTAGTTTCTTCGTATGCCCCTGAAATAAATGGAATTGAAAGACCTGTAAGCCAATCAGGAAGCTTATCTGCAGGAATTCCAAACCAGGTACAGGTTACGGCACCCCAAACTACTGTTGCTAATGATACCAGCAGGAAGAGTCCAAATGCAGCAGGAATCTTTTTACCAGAAAGCTTAGTTTTTAGCATCAGAAATAAGATAATTACTGCAACAAGTGCACCGTATCCGCCGTCTCCAAAAATCATCGCAAAGAAGATTGTAAAGAAAAGCAGGAACCAGCCTGAAATATCAAACTCATGATAACCTGGAACTGTTCCGAGGAAGTCTGTAAGCGGATAAATCAAACTTACAAACTTATTATTCTTGAGTTTTGTAGGAACTTCTGTGTCCTCATCTTCAGGATCTGCAAAAGCAGCTGCCCATTCATTGTCAGCACAATAACGCTTGAACACTTCAAGGTCAGCGACAGGAACATATCCACTTATCCATGCAAGATCATTTTCTGTTCCTTCATTATCGCAGCTCATTCCGGCATTCACATTTTCAAATTCAATGTCACTTTCGAGAGCTTTTTTGAAAGCTGCAACTGCTGGAATATACTTTGCTTTTTCTTCGTAGAAAGCCTGAATCTGATCAAGTTCTTTCTCATCTTTACGAATCTCTTCTTCAAGAAGTGTCGTTGAAATACGCGGGAAGGGTACTTCAAAAGCTTCCGGAAGCAGCTTTTCAGGGCGACCTTCACCGCCGTTTACAATTAAGAAGCGGACAGTTTTTTTGTCGTTATTTACTAGAATTGTCTGAATATCAGGGTCAACAAGATTATACTTATCTGCATTGATTTCATACAATTTTAATGCAATACCCTTTTCATTAAGGAATTCTAAATCCTCATTACTTACGCTTCCCCACTGTGCAAAGCGGTCAAGCTCTGTAGTATCTGCAGAAATTTCTTCCATGAGCTGTTTCTTGCGTTCACTTTTCTGTACAACTTCAGAACAGAGAGCAATAACTTCTTCATTTGAAAGCTTTGGAGCATAGCCCTTTTTCTGCTTAGGCAATTTTATTTCACCGAGAATTGATTCAGTGAGCATTGCATTATTTGAATATTCTTTAAAGGCTGTGAGTTTTTCGCTTGCACCTTCTATTTTTTCAAGATGTACAAGACCAATTTTCCTCAAAGACTTTAATGCCTCTTCTTTTTCCTTGTTGAGAAGGACTACAGAGACTTTTTTCATCGGTTCAATCATTTGCCAGCCTCCCCTTCTTCATCAAGTTTTGCCTGCAGCTTTTTCTTAGAAATCTTACTGCGTACAACGGCCGCAACCTGTTCATCACCAAGATATACAGTGATTTTTTTGATATTGGCCTTTGTTTCAGGAATCTTAACCTTTTCAAAAAGATTTACACGCTGGGTTGTTGTACGAAGCTCCTGTGAAAGCAGGCGAACCTGTTCATCAAGAACTTCAGCTTCAAGGTCGAGCGACAGAGCTTTTTCCATTCTGTCTGCTGCCATATCAATCCAAAGTGGAGTTTTATAAAGGTCATAATCCCCGCGACCAAAGTCTGCACCCTCATATACCGGAATTGTTACACCGGCAATATTGCCAACACCCTTTTTGATGTTCTTTACAGTTACCATATCCGGAGTGAAAGCTTCACGTTCACCGAATACGGAAATCCACTGCTCAAACTCTTTTTCAAGGGCTACGCGCTGGGCACGAACCTCTTTAGCCTTGGCATCTATAGTACGGATTTCTGTCTGAAGCTGCTGTTTTTTAAGCATAAGGGTTGGAAGATAGCGCTTATACATTTTAAGCGCATCTTTCTGAACCTTGAGCTCATTTTTTGTCAGCTTAATCTTTGCCATTCAGCACCCCTACTTCTTACTCTTAGGCCAGTACTCTTCAATGAGAGATGACTTCAAGCCGGTTTCTTCCGGTTCAAAGCAGTCAGCCAGAATCTTCCAGCCAAGGTCAAGAGCATCTTCCAGAGAAATATTCTTTGAAAGATCCATCATACCGTCTTCAAACATCTTTCCGTAAACAAGGAGCTTTTCATCCCATTTACTCATATTGAAACCCATTGATTTCTTTTCGAGGGTATCTTTGTAGTTTGAATAAAGACGGATCATACCATCCATAAGGGCACGGTGGTCTGAACGAGTGCTTCCGTTTACGTTCTGCTTAAGACGAGAAAGAGATCCGAAAGGCTCGATACGTCCACCCTTGAGGTAGTACTGTCCTTCTGTAATGTATCCAGTGTTATCTGGAACCGGGTGAGTAACGTCGTCACCAGGCATTGTTGTTACAGCAAGAATTGTTACAGATCCGGCGCTATCAAAGTCTACGGCTTTTTCGTAGCGGGCAGCCAGCTGTGAATACAAATCTCCTGGATAACCTCGGTTTGAAGGAACCTGTTCCTGTGTAATAGCAATTTCCTTCATTGAGTCGGCAAAGTTTGTCATATCTGTAAGAAGAACCAGAACATCCTTTCCCTTAAGAGCAAACTGCTCTGCAACTGCAAGAGAAAGGTCAGGAATCTTCTGACATTCTACTGTAGGGTCAGCGGCTGTATGCATGAACATTACAGTCTTGCTTAAAGAACCGCCGTCTTCCAGTGTTTTCTTAAAGTAAAGGTAGTCATCATACTTCAAACCCATACCACCGAGAACAATTACATCAACTTCAGCCTGCATAGCAATGCGGGCAAGCAGCTGGTTGTAAGGTTCACCAGAGATAGAAAAGATTGGAAGCTTCTGAGAAACAACCAGTGTGTTGAACATATCAATCATCGGAATACCGGTACGAATCATACGGCGAGCCATGATACGCTTTGAAGGGTTTACAGAAGGTCCTCCGATAGTTACGAGGCAGTCTGTAAGAGCCGGTCCGTTATCACGAGGCTGAGCAGATCCGTTAAAGATACGTCCAAGCAAATCATCAGAGAAAGAAACTTCCATCTGATGTCCAAGGAACTTGATGTGGTCTCCGGTAGAAATACCGCGTCCTCCGGCAAATACCTGGAGTGAAACTACATCCCCTTCGATTTTATTAACTTCGGCAAGAGACTTACCAAAGCGTGTTTCAATTTCGGCAAGCTCACCGTATGCAACATTGTCTGCCTTTACGGTAATAACGCTTCCGACGATGGATTCAATCTTACTATAAACCTTGTTCATTATTTACCATCCTTGAGCATTGCTGCTACTTCGTCGCGTACTTTTCCATTTGCAGAAGCAAAGTGAGCATCTACATCCTTTTCTGCTTTCTTGAACTTGTCGCTGTTCCAGAGAGAATAGTTCCAGTCGATAAACTTCTGACGCATCTGGTTGAAGAAGTTTCGTGCTGAATCCTTATCAGCAAGTTCAAAATCAGAACCAAGAACCTTGAGAACCTTTGCGAAAGTGTACTGCTGGCGTTCAACGCTTACAGCCGCATCAATTTCGTCGAATGAGTTCTGCTGCATATAAACTGCATCAAGGAATTCGCTCTTGAGATATTCGATGTAGTCTTCGGTTGTTGTACCTTCTTCACCTACTACCTTCATCATCTGATTTACTTCAACACCGCTAAGGAATACCTTGCGTGCGTAAGCTACCCAGTCTTCGCGGATAACTGATTTATATTTTGACCATGAAATGATTGGGTCAATTGCAGGATACTTACGTGCATCTGAACGTTCACGTGAAAGTCCGTGGAAGGCACCTACTACCTTTAAGGTTGCCTGAGTTACAGGCTCTTCAAAGTTACCACCGGCAGGAGATACTGTACCACCAATTGTTACAGATCCGATGTTGCCGTCGCGGAGTTTTACGATACCAGCGCGCTCGTAGAAGGCTGCAATATAAGATTCGAGGTAAGCAGGGAATGCCTCTTCTCCCGGAATCTCTTCAAGACGACCAGACATTTCGCGGAGAGCCTGAGCCCAGCGTGAAGTTGAGTCGGCCAAGAGCAATACGTGTAAGCCCATCTGGCGGTAATATTCAGCAAGTGTAACAGATGTATAAACCGAAGCTTCGCGCGAAGCAACAGGCATAGAAGATGTGTTACAAATGATGATTGTTCGTTCCATCAATGAACGACCTGTACGAGGGTCCTTCAACTCTGGGAACTCTTTAATTGTTTCTACAACTTCACCAGCACGTTCACCGCAGGCAGCGATGATTACGATATCGACATCGGCATTACGTGATGTTGTATGCTGAAGTACTGTCTTACCTGCACCGAAAGGTCCTGGAATACAATATGTACCACCCTTAGATACTGGATAGAAAGTATCGATAAGACGAACCTGAGTTACCATTGGCTCGCTTGGAGCAAGACGCTCAGCATAACAGTCTACGGCACGCTTTACCGGCCACTTGAATGCCATCTTAAGCTTGAAGGTTTTACCCTTTTCGTCTTTTACTTCGGCAACAGTATCTTCGATTGTATAGTCACCTGCTTTTGTTACCTTTGTTACTGTGTACATTCCCAACATATCAAAAGGAACAAGAATTTTATGTGTAAATGGTCCTTCAGGAACAGATCCGATTGGATCTCCACGAAGAACTTTATCTCCAACCTTTACTGTTGGTGTCCATTCCCATTTTTTATCACGTGGAAGTGAATCTACATAAACACCACGCTCAAGGAAGAAGCCGGCTTTTTCTGCAACAAGTGGAAGCGGATTCTGCAAACCATCGAAGGTCTGACCAAGAAGTCCAGGTCCAAGTTCTGCACAGAGAAGATCGCCAACGAGATCAACTTTATCTCCCGCTTTAATACCCTGTGTCATTTCGAAAATCTGCATCTGGGCTTTGTTACCGCGAATACGGATAACTTCACCTCGGAGCTTCTTTCCGTCTACATTAACGTAGCCAACTTCGTTCATGGAAACAGAACCATCGAATTCAATCGTGACCATGTTTCCGTTGATGCCGACTACTTTTGCTTTAGTATTGTTCATCATTTATCTCCATCTAAAATTTCATCGTAAATCTTATGATAAGATGTCTTTCCGTTTTCAACCTCGAACTTGCGCATTCGCTCAACAAGCATAAGACGAAGGCCGTAGGCATACACCGCATCCATAGAAAAGCCATCCAGAGGACGCAAATCATCAAGCAGGCGTAACCTGTACTCAAAAAGAAACTGTTCTGCACTAAGAGGACTGTCCATACCAACGGCTGTACGTGCGGCAGAAATAATATCTGCTGTACATCCAGGTGGAAGTGGTACACTATCCTTCTTTAATTTCTGCGCACGAATTTGAGCGAGCGCACAACGCAGGTTTCTTTCTTTTTCATACCAAACATCAAGAAAGGCAGAGCCTGTGGAAACCAGTTCCATAGGCGGAACCAAAGAAAGTCCTTCAAGCACGGCTTTTTCTTCTTCAGAAATAAAGCGGCTTGCCAGTTCGCGGAATGCTTCCGTATTTAAAGGCAAAGCTGTTTTTCCTTCAGAAACTGAGATATTTGGTAATTGTGAAACCAAATAATAGTAAGCCACTACTCTGCATCCTCCGCAGCAACTTTCATAAGAGCTGCAACCTTAGGGTTGAGGTAAGCGGCAAACATTTCTGCGAGGCTTTCTGCAGAATAATCGTAGAATGCAGCGCCGTTTTTAACACCGATTCTAAAGCCTGCAGTAAGAGTCTTGTCTGGCTTAACTTCGAGTCCTTTTTTGATTTCTGCCTTGAGGGAAGTTTTAAGAGATTTTTCGAGAGCCTTTAAATCTTTTTCGCTCAAAAGAACAGAAAGTTCCGAAGCATCTGCATTCTTAGCCCATGCTTTTACCGTTTCTGGTACAAGCTTAGTAAGAACATCTTTTGAAAGAGCTTTTTCGGTACCTTCCTGAATAAGACCGTCGAGCTCACCTATCAGAGCATCTTTGAATGAAAGAAGCATGTTGCGACCAGCCTGAACAATGGCTTCCTCACTTGCTTTTTCCATCTTTTTTGTCTCTGACTGTGCACTTTTTATAATTTCAGCAGCTTTTGACTGCGCTTCTTCGATTATTGCTTCTGCTTTCTTCTCCGAATTTGCAATGATTTTTGCAGCATCCTTTTCTGCAGCAGCAACGCCGTCCTTCTTGATTTTATCAATCAGTTCTTGCAATTGTACATCCATCAAAGTACCTCACTTATACAATGTCCAAAATAATAATAATAATTATACCCCATATATGCCGTTTTTCAATGAAAAACTTTTATATATGGGGTAGAATTTTTGAGTATGAAAAACCGTCATTTCGAACCTTTTTTTTCTGGATCTTATAATATAAGATGCTGAATCAAGTTCAACATGACGATTATTTCTTATGTTTAAGTTATTAAACGCTTAAACTAATATAACAGATTATTTCTAAATTGTAAAGGAATAAACTGTTTTAGCCTTCATTTTCTGACCTGGTTCAAGAATACAGGTTGGGAAAGCTGTCTGATTTGGTGTATCTGGGAAACACTGTGTTTCAAGACAGAAAGCATCGTGTGAATCATAAAGACGGCCGTTCTTTCCAACGATTCCTTTAATATAGTTTCCTGTATAGAACTGGCAGCCTTCCATATTTGTAAATACGCTCATTTCGTGTCCTGTTTTTGGATCACTAACTTTGCAGAATTCAACTAAATCTGAATCATCGAGCGGCAAACCGCAATGAGCATTTTCAGGATCATATAATTCAGTTACATAGCAGTGGTCATAACCAACTCCTACACTCTTGATATCCTTACCAATCTTCTTTTCTTTAGTAAAATCAAAAGGAGTTCCCTTAACATCAAGAAGCTTTCCTGTCGGAATAAGCTTTGGATTTACTTCAAGACGCTTTGTTGAGTTCATCTGAAGTGTATGCTCACCAATATTTCCGTTTCCGGCAAGATTGAAATAAGCATGGTTTGTAATATTGATTGGAGTTGCCTTATCTGTTTCTGCAGTATAAAGACAAGTAAGATTATTATGTTCATCAAGAAGATATGAAACAGTAAACTTTACATTTCCAGGGAAGCCCTGTTCTCCATCTGGAGATGTACGTGTAAATTTTACACCACAGAGTTTTCCGTCATCAATAGCTTTACCCTTCCAAACTACTTTATGATAACCATCAAAACCACCATGAAGACAGTTAGGTCCATCATTTTTATCAAGCGAGTATTTTTTTCCGTTCAGTGCAAATTCCGCTTTGCCGATTCTGTTTGCAAAACGACCTACAATAGCACCAAAATAGACAGTTCCATTAATATAGCCTTCCAGAGTTGAATAACCTAAAAGGACATCTGTTTTTGTTCCATTTGTATTATTAAGAACTATACTTGTGATAGTACAACCATAGTCTGTACAAGAAAAAGACATATTGCCATTTTTTACAGTGTAAAGATGTACTTTTGTTCCATCACTGAGCATTCCAAATTTTGTTTTTGTAACTTTCATAGCGGGTTTAACCTCCTTTTAAAAACCCGATAAACGGACATGTCAAGGCTTTAAGCGTAGCATGCCTTGACGTGGACGTGTACCACGATATTGTTATAGCATATCAATTATAAACTGAACTTCCGACGCAGGACAAGATAATTCTTGAGCAATATCATCAACCTGCATTCCCTGGTTAAAAAGCTTTTCAACTTTTTCTTTAAGGGAAGAGTTTGAATTCTGATTTTTTACTGCATCTTTAGAATCATCATAAACTTTTGTTACTATCAGTGGAACTTCTTTATATGCAGCTCCATCCGGAGTAACTACAGTTTCGTCTTTCAAAATTGATTTTTCTTCCGGCTCATCAAATAAAGAGCCCTGCTGAATGGAAGAAGGCTTATTAACTTTATATGAAGCATCAGGATCAATATATGGATTTTTTTTAGTCTTTTGTCCTACAGGCTTTATCTCTGCAAATCTTTCACTTTCTACAAATGCAGTTTTTACACTTCTGCCTCTTCCGGCTTTTTCTGCTTCAGCTATTGTATCTCTCAGAAGCTGTGTTGCTTCTCTGAAAGATTCCATTTTCTTATCTGCTTCATTTAAGAGAGCCCTGAGTCGTCTTGAAGATTCATTTATGAGTTCAAGATCACGGTTTGCATTATTATTTACATCCATAATAACGCGATTCATCTGTGATTTTGTTTTTTCGATTATTGCATCTGTAGAAAAAAGTTTTTTAAAACGAACAAGAATTACAATCATTAATATCAGACTGACTAGTGCAATGAAGAGTGCTATATATGCGGCCATAATTACCTCGTAATGTCAATTATTGTTCCAAGATATGAGTGGTCGCTTTTTGGAGGACGAATCTCCTGAATATCATCTTCTTCGTTTTGATTTTTATTCTGCTGCTTCTTCCCGCCATAAGCTCCGGAAGAATTTGAACCATTCTGATTTACGCTGTTAGTATTTGATTTTTCACCAGAGGTCTGTTGAACTTTTGCAGCATTTTCCATATTTCTCTGGATATTTCCCTGCTGCTGCATGGCTTCTGTAAGCTGAGCCTGCTGAGCTCCTGCCATAGTTTTTGAGACATTAGAAAGCTGTGTGTACATTGTCTGAAGGTCAATCGGCTGAATACCCATCCGGCTGCTCCTCGGCTAATGAAGGCGGTTCATAAGGACCACGCTTACTGAAGGCCTTATCATAAAAGAATGTTACACTCTTTGTATCTATCTTAACTTCATCAAGAACATCGCGAATGTAAATCTTTACACCAGCATAAACATCACCTTCAACCTTAACCTTTCCGATTGCTTTAAGGTCACGAAGGTGTTCCTGAATCTTATTAATTTCATCTGTCATTGCCTCAAGCTCTTCGCTTATCTGTTCGCAGCGTTCCTTGAGAGTCTTGAGTTTTTCTTCCTTTTCCTGAGGAAGCTTTTTACGAAGTTTTTTCTGCTGCTCGAGAGTCTGAATATCGAGATCGCAGTTTTCGTATTCTTTTGTACTCTTTGCCTGCTGATTCTGAAGTTCTTCAAGGCGTTTCTTTGCACGCGGGTCTACACCAACTTCAAGAATTGTTTCTGTACCACCACCAGGAGAACCAACTTTACGTGCACAGATTTCCTCAGTGGCCATAAGGTGTCCACCAATAATCTGAGCTTTCTTTCCGCGAAGTACAATATTCTTCATGGCGGTAACATTTGAGTTTACAATTGAATCTGATACAATAACGTTTTCTTCAACTTCAACTGTGGTATCATTAATAAACTTAGCCCACAAAGATTTTCCGGCTTTAATGTATCCTTCACCTTTACCAAATACACCCTGTCGTACAATAATATTTCCAGTTGCTTCAAGACGAGATTTATCAACGATACCATTAACTTCGATATTTGTTGCTTCAACTTTGTAGCCTTCCTGAACGTTACCTTTAATAACAACAGTTCCGACAAATTTAACATCACCGGTTTTAACATTAACAGCATCGAGATACTTAACAGGCTCTACAGTTACCTTGCCGTTTACAAGCATAACTTCACCGTCAATTTCGGCCTTGATTGTTACGCCGTCACGGTCGAGTTTAACATTTGCCCCAAGCTGTATCTGAATATCTTTTCCGTTCTTTGCTTCAAGGTAGCGGCCGAAGAGAGTTTTTCCACCCTTACCACGTTCAGCAGGAATCTTCTGTGCAAGCGGCTGATCTGCAATAACGTTCTGAATGTTATTAAGCTTCTTGTAATCAACCTTTCCTTCTTCATCAACCTGAGCACGAAGTTTTTTAGGATCTGTTTCAAAATTATAAGAAATATATGCATCATGCCCATCAACCGGTTGAATTGCTTTTGCAACCTCGAATGGAACATTATAAACAGGTGTATCAACAAATTCCTTAATCTTATCTTCTTCGATACAAGCTTCTACAACACCCTGCTGCAGAATTGCTCGTTTAATCATATCGAAGGAAGCTTCACTTCCACTCATAGATGGAGGAGAAACTACAATAGAACCTGTCATTTCATCTTTAGTAACTTCAACGCCAATTACAACATCTCCTGCCGGAACATGCTTAAACTGGCCTACAATACAGTAATCATTATCTGTACCGGATTTTACACACTTTTTAACAAGCTCTTCATCAAAGTTAATTGTATCTGGACGTTTGATTTCATCAAGAACATCTTTGATTTCGATTGGAATTCCATCCCCCAGAGGAAGGATAATTTTAAGCATGATATCTGATTTGAAATGACGAACATAAAAAAGTCCGTCGCGATTTGTAATTTTTGCAGTCTCGCCCTCTTCATCTGTATCAAAGAGACCTTCAGAAGCAAGTCTTGTAGATTTTTTGATTGTTGAAGGATCCTGATAGACCATAATCTTCCAGGGCTTTTTTCCCAGGCCTAAGATTCCATCACTTCCTTTTTCAACAACCTCGTAATGAAGATTAGCAAGTTTTGTATCGAGCTGAACAACGGCATCTGCAAGTGCTTCATCAATAGTATCAGCATTAACCTCCACAAAATGAAGGTTTTTATCTACCTGAAGAAGCGTATTCATGTCTTCACGAAGTTTTTCCAGCGTTACCATTTTACAGCCGTTGTTTTCCTATTATTAAATAATTCCTTTTCTGAGATTTGTAAGCTTTGCACGAAGACGAAGATTTGCTTTTGTATGAAGCTGAGAAATACGTGATTCACTTACTTCAAGAACTTCACCAATTTCTTTAAATGTGAGATCTTCGTGATAGTACAAAACAATTACCATCTTTTCTTTTTCAGGAAGCTCGCTGATTGCCTGTGCTATAACCTTTTTGATTTCTTCACGCTCAGCAATCACATCCGGATTCAAGCTTGAAGGAGATTCAATATTGTTTCCAATTGACATATTGTCATTATCATCACCAGCATACCATACATCATTAAGTGAAAGTACACTTGTTCCGGAAACCTTCATAACGGTACGATGATATTCATCTTCGCTCATATTAAGAGAGCCGGCAATTTCTGAATCGGTGGCTGTGCGGCCAAGGCGAGATTCAAGAGAAACTATTGCATCTTCTATTTCGCGGGATTTCTGACGTACTGAACGTGGAACCCAGTCAATCTGTCGAAGTTCATCAAATATTGCACCACGAATACGGGTAACAGCGTAAGTCTTAAATTTAACTCCCTTTGCAGGATCATATTTATTGATTGCATCAAGAAGTCCGAACTGACCATAACCAACAAGGTCATCAAACTCAACTGAAGCAGGAAGTCCTACTGCAACCTTTCCGGCAACATATTTTACAAGAGGCATATATTGCCGTATAAATTTGTCCCTGAGAGCCGGAGATTTTGTCTTCTTGAATTCTTCCCAGAGATCATCTTCTTCTTTTTCGTCATTAATTGGCATCTATTCTCTTCCTCTTATAAAGAATTTTCATCTGATAAAACAGAGCTAATTGCCTTCGCCATAAGCTTGGCATCCTGTATTTCTGCAGGTGCATCATTTTTTTTATGCGAACCTGAAGATGATACAAAATCTGAACCAGTTCCAGATGCAAGTGCATCATCGTCTTCAGAGTCCGAATTTCCACTTTCACTGAAAACAAAGTTTTCCATATCCGGCAGAGTATCCAGACCACCTGCTCCAATATTTTCCGCGGATGCAGAACTACTTTCGTTAGTCTGTTCAGGAGAAGCTGCTTCAAATGGAACAACTGATTCCTTTCCCGAAAAATTATTTACAGTCTCAAAATTTCTGAGCGGAACAAAACCTTTTTGAGATTCCTGTTCCATAGCTACTGCATTTCCTGAATTGCGAACATCTGAGTCATTAAGCATCTGATGATTTTCACCGACAACAAAATGATTATCGCTTTCGCTTGGCTTCAGTTCTTCATCCTGAATTGTTATATCAACATTCTGCCCTAAAGCGGATTGCTGGGACACTCCAGATGAAGAGTCTGCTGTATATTCACCTTGAAAATCACCGCCCGAACCGTCGGAAAGGAACTTACTGTAAATAAACGAAATTCCAAAACCAAGCACTCCGAATACCAGGGCAAAAATCAAAGCCTTTAATAATATGGATAAAATTGAAGAATGGGAAAAAAGACCTGAAACGAAGGACAAAATAAATCCGCACGCTACAAACAGTCCGACATATTTTGCGCTTCGCATTTTTCCTCCCAAATATAATTACCCATAAATATTATACACCACTATTTCTTCTTACTCAAGAATTTTTTAAGGAAGCTTGAAACCCCCTCATTAAACTCTGGTTCTGTTTTTTCAATACGTCCAACAATATGCTTAAGATAAACAGACGGTTTAGAAGTTGGATTTACTACAATGAATGGCTTTTGTCTGATTACTGAAGCCTGTACAAGAGGGTCTTCCGGAATACAACCAAGATACTCAATCTTATAACCAAGAAACTGACCTACGATTGTAATGATTCGCTCAGAAATTCTCTTTCCTTCATCTGGTGAATGAACACGATTTACAATGAGTTTGATATTTACGGTGCGATCAACAATTTCTGTAGTAATGATTTTTATGATTCCATAAGCATCTGTAATTGCAGTAGGCTCTGGTGTAGTTACAACGAATACTTCATCAGCTGCTGCAACAAACTGAAGTACATTGTTAGCAATACCAGCTCCTGTATCTATAATGATGATATCTGCATTACCGAGAGTAGCAAACTGGTTTGCAAAGTATTCAAGTTCTTCTACACTGAGGTTTGCAATTTTTGAGAAACCATTTGCACCGGCAATAAACTTAATTCCGAATTCAGTATCCATAATGATTTCTTTCATCGTCTTTTTCTTATTAATGACGTGCATTAAGTTATACTGAGGAACTATGTTCAGAAGAACATTTACGTTAGCCATTCCAAGATCACCATCTATAAGAATGACTTTTTTACCAAGCTGTGCATAGGCAATGGCCATATTTACGGCAAAATTAGTTTTACCTACTCCGCCCTTTCCACTTGTGATAGCGATTATTCGTGTGCCATGTTCCTTTTTGATAGCAGCTGCAGCTGAAGTCTTTTTTGTATTTGACTCAGTTTTTGGGCTGCTCTCATTCAACAATTCGCTTAATCCTTCTGCCTGTTCTTCCATAGTTTTCTCCTGAATAAGTCCGTCTTAGCGGTCATCTCCAAATTTATCTTCAATGTGAATTCTATCTACCTTGAAATTCTCCAGTCTGATAAGAAAATCAATTACATTTGCTTTTGTAATATCCCTTGAAGCAACCTGTCCATGGGTTATATATGAAATAGATTTATGCTTGTCGAACAAAACACTAATCACATTTCCAAACTGTTCAGATTCATCACACTTGGTAACGATTACAGATTTATAGCCGAAAGGCTCATAGTTCTGCATTATGTTCTGTAAATCCCGGGCTTTAGTACCTGCTGTAAATGCAAGATAAATATCAGGATTCATTCCAGGAACTTCAAGTAAAAGCTTCATCTGTGCAATATGAGTTGCATCATTAGGGCTGAATCCGGAAGTATCAATAAAAATGGCATCCATATTTGCCCTGTTTTCATCATAAAGAGTTTTAAGATCTTCGGCACGTTCTGCTTTATAAACTCTGGAGCCCATATGTTTTCCCCAACGTTCAAGCTGTTCCATTGCACCTACTCGCATAGTATCTGTTGTAATAAAACAGATTTCAGGTCTGCTGCCATCGTGTGATGTTGCATAGTTTTTTACAAACTGAGCGGCAAGCTTTACAAGTGTAGTTGTTTTTCCAACTCCGGTTGGACCTACAATAATAAATACGTGAGGAGGTCTGAAAGTTGTTTCTTTTGCAACTGAAATTGATTCACCAATCCAGTCTATGACACGGCGCTCTACAAGATCAAAATTATCAAGCTGTTCAAGAGAAAAATCATTGCGGATTTTTTCTTCAATCATGTTTATGTATGAAAATGAGAATTCATTCTGTTCGAGCATTTCATCAATTCTTTTAATTGACTCATGTTTTTCCTGGGCAGAAATTGAAATATTTTTGAGCTGATTGCTCATTTCATTTTTCATATCTTCAATTGTTTTGCTCATTTCGTTAATTGTTTTGTTGAGCATAACATTGCTTTGATTCTGAAGAATTGCTTCCCGGTTTTTAGCCATCTGTTCTTCTTCAGAGTATTTTTCCTGATATGAATAACGACCGCTGTCTGGAGAATAAGATTTCTGATGATTAACTACATAAGTAACAACAGTCACAGGTTTCTTTTTTAAATATAAAAATCCACCAGGACGAAAATCGATTTTTTTGTCTGTAATTCTAAAATCTTTTCCGTATGCGTTGAACAGTTTTTCCTTACATTCCTCGTATGTTCTGCCGGTTATTGTCTGTTCTATCTCTTCTTCAAATGCCATCTTTTTCTCTTTCCTTTTTTACCTGAATTACTCTTCTTCATCGCTGATTTCGCATATAATCTCTGGACTTATGCTTGAACCTGCTGCATACATTTCGGTATCACTAAGTACTACTACACCAGGCATTTCTCTTTCTATTGCAGAACGAACTAACTGTCGTACTGCACTTACTGTTATTATGATTGGCTGATAATTCAACTGGTTTGCTTTTGCTATTGAAGCACTTACAGCCTTTATCCAGCGGCGGCGGTCTACCGGATCAAATCCAACATAAGGCTTTGAACCGTCATCCGGATTAACCGCTCTTTCTGCGACAAGCTCTGAGAGCTCCTGAGAAAGTCTCATTACATGAACTTTTTTATTGTCATCTGCATACTGCATACAGATCTGAAGGCCTAAAGCATCACGAACCTTTTGAGTCATATCCCATACGTTACGGGAAACTCCGGCATAGTTTGCCATTGTCTCGAGAATACGAACATAGTTTCGAATTGAAACCTTTTCTTCAAGAAGATTCTGAAGAACCTTTTCGATTGTACCATAAGAAATTTTTGCAGTATCGAGAACTTCTGAAACAAGAACCGGATTTTTCTGTTTAACTGTATCAAGGATAACAGAAACAGCCTGTCGGTCAAGAAGCTCTGCCGCATGATTTCTGATAATTTCCGTAATATGGGTTGAAATAATTGTTGGTGGGTCTACAATTACATAACCTGCACCTTCTGCTTCATTTCTGCGGTCTTCAGGCAGCCATATTGCATCCATACCAAAGGCTGGATCTTTTGTTTTTTCTCCTTCAATAGCTTCTGTAACAGCACCTGTATCAAGACACATTACATAACCTACACGCACAGAAGAATGACCTGCTTCGATTCCAGCAATCTTAAAGCTGTAGTCATTTGGTTCAAGAGTCATGTTATCCTGAATACGGATTTTCGGAATATCAAGTCCGATATCATGACGGGCTTCTGTTCGGATGCGGGAAATACGTTCAAGAAGCTCAGCTCCTTTTTCTTTATCTACAAGTGGAATAAGTGCATAACCAAGCTCTAGAGAAAGAGGATCAAGCATTACAATAGGTTCCTCTTTTGCATTGGCAGCCTGTGAAGAAGCCTTCTGAGCGCTTTCCTGCTTTGCAGCGATTTCTGCTTTCTGTTTATCGCGGGTCATATTAAAGCCGATGAAGATTGCAAGTGCTCCAACCGGAATAAGAAGCAGCTGTGTGCCACCACGAAGGGCAAAACCTGCAATAATAAGAACTCCACCAAGGATTTCGTAAATATGCCCGTCACCTGTAAATTCAACCTTAAGCTGCTGATCAAGAGTTTCATCTCCCTTAGTACCGGTTACAAGTAAACCAGTAGCGAAAGAAATGATTAAAGAAGGAAGCTGAGAAGTAAGTCCGTCACCAATAGTTAATGTTGAATATGTATTTAATGCGTCATTAAAACTCATGTGGTTCATTATCATTCCGACAAGAAAACCACCTAAAAGATTTATAACTGTAATAAAGATTCCGGCTTTTACGTTACCGCTTACAAACTTAGAAGAACCGTCCATGTTTGAATAAAAGTCTATATCACGTCTTACTGCTGCCTTAAGAACTTCTGCCTGCTGCTCATCAATAGCACCTGAATTCAAACGATTATCAATATCAAAAAGTTTCTGGTTCATGGAATCCAAAGAGAAGCGGGCTGCAACTTCTGATACACGACCTGCACCTTTTGTAACAACGAGAACCTGAACAACAATCAGAATGATAAAGATTACAAAACCAACAACAAGGTTATTGCCTGCAACAATCCGCGCGAAAGATTTCACCATATCACTTTGATTTGCAAGCGCGCCCCCCTGCATTTTTCCGGTAAGAATTAATCGGGTTGAAGAAATATTAATTCCCAGACTGAACATTGTCTGAAACAAAATAACACGCGGGAAGGTCTGAAAGTCAGACGGACGCGGCATTCTGATAACTACAAGAAGGATAATAATTGAAAGAGCAAGATTTAAAATCATGCTTAAATCAATAATAAATTTTGGAATCGGGACAAAAAGAAGGAATACAGCCAATACGACTGCAACAGGCACGGCATTGCCCGTTATAAATTTGAGAATGTTCCCTCTACTTTCGTTTGCCATCAGTCCCCACCCAGCAATCTACTATTTTCGCATATTCTTAAACTTTTCCAAATGTGAATATATTTCAGCCAGAACTGTAAAATATATATCTGGTATTATATCACCAACTTCAACATTTGTATACAATTCTCGTGCAACAGGACGGTTTTCAACTACAGGCACATTTGTTTCCTCAGCAATCCGTCTTATTAAAAGTGCCTGGTTATCTTCACCTTTTGCATTAACCATAGGAGAGTTTGCAAGAGTCTGATCATACTTAAGGGCAACTGCAAAGTGTGTAGGGTTTGCAATTACAACATCTGATTCAGAAACAGCCTTACGTACATTTTGAGAAAGGAGCTGCCTTTGCATCTGCTGAAGCTTGCTTTTTACCTCAGGGTCTCCTTCCATTTCCTTATACTCTTCCTTTACTTCCTGCTTTGTCATTTTCATTTCTTCCATAAAGTCATGACGCTGAACAAAGTAATCAGGAATAGAAATTGCAAGAAAGATTACAGCAACAGTTATGAGAATCTGTGCAGCCATTTTTGCCACCTGTCCAAGGGCTCCGGCCACATTTCCATTATCTATAATATCAATTAAAACAAAGAGATCTTTTTTTATATATAAATATCCGACAAATACGATGACAGCGACTTTGCCAAAAGATTTAGCAACATTAAAAAGTCCTTTAGCAGAAAAAATTGTCTTTTTAAGATACTCACCTATTTTGGGAACGATTTTTGAAAACTTAGGTTCTATAGGTTTAAGACTGAAAATAAAACCTTTTGTCTGGATGATATTTGCAGCTACCCCAGAGATTGCACTGATAAGAGCGATCGGGAGAACACACTTTATAAAGACATTAAAAAAGGCCGGAAGAAAAGCCGGATTTTTCACATCATAAGTTGAACACTGAGTAAAGTAAAATTTAAAGATTGTAATGATTTCTGAAAAAAGCCATTTCGCAAGAAATACAATTGTAACTACACAAAGAAGAAGAACAAGTGCACCACTTATCTCCTGACTCTTTGCAACGCGCCCTTCCTTACGGGCCTTTTCGAGTTTGTATTCGGAAGGTTGTTCGGTACGGCCTTCATCTTCTGCTGCCATAGACTACACACCTCCCGAAATTGATGAAAAAAGATTTTCCAGATCTGAAAAACCTTTTGAAAAAGAACGAACAAAAAAATCAATGATACTTGGCATTGCAACCGCAATAATTGTGAATGCAACAAGAATCATAATAGGAAAACCTTCAGAAAGAAGGTTCATCTGAGGAGCTGCTTTTGTAAGAAGACCAGTACAGACGGTAATCAGAAAAAGCGTTCCCATTACAGGAAGTGCAATTACAAGAGCATCTGCAAAAAGAGAAGTAAGCCCACTCATCATAAAGCGTGCAATTTTTTCATTCGAAGTCGCTATACTTAAAGCATTAATCGAACTGAAGCTTGTAACAAGGCCTCCAAGAAATAGTTTCTGGAACCAGTGAGTCTGCATAAAAACAAGCATTGCAACAAGATTAAAAAACTGTCCCATAAGAGGGTTTTCTACCTGAGAAAGAGCATCGTAGGAGCTTGCTGCTGAAAGTCCCATCTGAAAAGCGAGGAACTGACCAGCCGCACTGAAGGCTGCAAAAATAATCGAAATAAAAAATCCCATTATGATTCCGATTAAGGCCTCGCCTACTAGGAGCAGAAAATAAATCATTGAAGAGCTACCCTCTTCGCCGATGTAAGGAGCATAAACAGAAGTATCCAGATTTCCAAAAATAAAAAAAGCCATGTAGCCTGCAATTGCAACCTTTGCAACACGCGAGGCAGATCTCATTGAAAACATTGGAAGTGTCATTATCAGTGCAAAGCACCGAACAAAAACAAGGAGATAAACTGGAGCTTTCAGTAAGATACTATCCAGCATGGCTCACCTATTTTGCAAAGTCCGGAATTCGTCCGAAAAGCTGAATTGTATATTCACCAAGAGAAGTGAACATAGTGCCGCCGAGCAGAGCTATAACCAGAAGAATTACAATAAGTTTTGGCAGAAATGTAAGAGTCTGCTCCTGAATAGAAGTGGTTGCCTGAAAAATTGCTACAACAAGACCTACTATAAGAGCAAGTCCTAAAACAGGGGCAACAAGAGAAATTACTTCAGTAACAGCTCCACGCATAAGTGAAATGATTACACCAATTGACATTTTTGTCCTCCTGCCTTACACACTACCGTATTACTGAATTAAAGAGCTGCTGCGTCAAAAGTCCCCAGCCGTCTACAAGAACAAAGAGAATCAGTTTGAACGGCATGGAAATCTGAACCGGTGGAAGCATCATCATACCCATTGCCATAAGGATACTCGCCACGACCATATCTATAATAATAAAAGGAATATACAGAATGACACCTATCTTAAAGGCGACTGTAAGTTCATGTAAAATGTAAGAAGGTACTAAAATATAAGTCGGAACATCAGCAAGTGTGTTAGGTTTATCTAACTTAGCCATATTCATAAACATTTTTATATAGCTTGTATCGTTGGCCATCTGGCTGTACATAAACATTCTAAGAGGGACTTCTGCTTCGTGATAAGCTTCTTCTATCGTAATCTCATTTGCAGAAAGAGGTTTATAGGCATTGTCATAAACTTTTGTAAAGGTTGGCCACATTACAAAAATTGTCATAAAAAAAGCGATACCGTTTAATACAGAAGTTGGTGGAACCTGCTGCAGGGAAAGTGCTCGTTTTATAAAGTCAAGTACAATCGAAAAACGAAGGAAACAGGTAACAAGTATTAAAATACTTGGAGCAAGAGTTAATATTGTAAGTAGCAGAAGAAGGCGGACAGAAAAAGCAACTTCACGTCCGCTTTGTGGTTCTGTAATCTGAATTGCAACATTCGGAACGCCGGAACCGCGGACATTTTGATTCATCTCCGTAGTTCCCTGTGCCGGACGGTTTGGAAAATTATTATTCTGACTTTGCGCAAACAGCGGCATTGTACCTGCAGTAATAAAAATCAAGGTGAGTAGTAAAATGACTTTTTTGATTTTATTCAACATCATTCTTTCTTTCTCCACCATTAAAAATCTGATCTACCTGCTGTTCTGTATCACTGAAAACATTTTTTTGAGATCCCTTCTTAACCAGGAACATATCAAGCACATCTGCAAAAGTTGCAGGCTTTTTTGTATTATTCTTTTTGTCTGCAGAAAGATTCATTGCTTTGATTAACTCATCATCGTGAATTTCGCCAAGCATTGTAATACTATCTTCTGTAACACCAATTAAAAATGCTTTATCAATGAGAGTAATTACTTCTACGGTTTTACCAGGAGCAATATTTATATAAGCAGCCCTTCTGAGATATTCATCATCAGTTTTTACTACATTTGTCTTTTTTTTGATGAACCAGAGCACACCGTAGATTAAGCCGACAACAATAATAAGAACAACAATCATACGTATAAACATTCCGACTGTTGAAGGCCCTTTATAAGAAGCTGTTGAAGGATTATCTACTGCAAGGTCATCTGTGAGTACTATTGATTCTTCTGTAAGTGAAGTTGCCGCAGTAGTATTTTTATCTGCGGCAGCATTTTGAGAATATAATGAGAAAACTGCGGTTAAGCAGAAAAGCAAAACCGCTAATAGTTTTTTTGATTTTTCCAATTTAAAAACCCACCCTTTTAAAAATTGGTAAAATTAGTGTCATGCTGAACTTGTTTCAGCATCTATATTGAAGATCCCGAAACAAGTTCGGGATGACAATATTAGTTCAACTCTGTTACGCGTTCCATAGGAGACAGGATTTCAGTTACACGAACACCGAAGTTTTCATCGATGACTACAACCTCACCCTTAGCAATCTTTTTATGATTTACAAGAATATCTACAGGTTCACCGGCAAGCTTATCAAGCTCGATAATTGTACCTTCACCCATTCCAAGAATATCTTTAATGGTTTTCTTTGTACGACCGAGCTCTACAGTCATTTCCATGAATACGTCCATGATAAGACTGATATTACCCTGCTCGCCTGCATTCAAGCCTGCCTGCAGATTTGGATACTGCAACTGCTGAACGTTAGGAACATTCATTCCCATATTTACACCCATATTCTGTGGCATTCCCATACCACCCATAGGCATTCCCATTCCCATGTTAGGCATACCGCCCATTGGCTGCTGCATACCCATTCCCATGTTAGGCATTGCACCACCCATTGGCTGCTGCATTCCCATACCCATATTTGGCATTGCACCACCCATTGGAGCACCACCTGCAGCGGCATTCATACCACCTAAATCTACAGGAGTAAGCCCAGCAGTATCATCGGCAGTAGCACCACCAAGAGCTCTTGTAATACCTTCAGCAGCATCACCGCCAAGACATTCCCAAAGAGTATATGCGTTTCCGTCATAAGTAAGCGGATAACTTGCAAGAACGAAATCTCCCTGCGGGAACATGATCATAGCTTTAGATTCATTTAAAGTTTCTGGTGTTCCATAACCAAGGCCGGAAGCATTTCCTTTACTTTCTACTTCAGTAATTTCTGCACTGATATGAGTCGCTACAAATTCTGAAACAACAGAAAGTACCATATCATCAACTTCTGAAGCTTCTTCAGAAGTTGCAAGCTGGAAAATCTTAAGGGCAAATTCCGGTGCCATAAGATAAAGGTGACTTCCCTTTACGCCAGCGTTATAATCTGCATTAATTCCGATTACAACTTCAGGCAACTTAGAAAGTACATGGTCACGGTTTGTCTGTTCAACAACCGGATTTTCACATGTGAAAGTTACACTTGTTGTTTTATTAATATTCTCTTCAAGCTTCGGCTTAAGAGCGTCTGCCATTGTCTGAAGAGTCGGTATATCAAAATGATATGTAGGACCATTTCCTACGTGTCCAGATGAATTTAATCCGTCTATTGCAACGCCCGAAAGCAATGCATCAATTTCATCCTGTGAGATAGCACCATCACTCATATGTTTCGTCTCCTTCTACAGAAAGCTCTTCAAACTCGTCTGACTCAACGCTTTCAATTTTTCCTGTAATTTGAACTGCCATTTTTTTACCGACAACACCTGGCTGACAGTAAAACTTTTTCTTATTTCCTACGCTAAGAGTTAGAGGATCTCCCACCTTAACGCTTGAAAGACGTACAACATCACCACAGCGCAGTGAAAGAACGTCTCGAATAGGTAAATTAATAGTTCCGATTTCAGCAACAACATCCATATCAACTGCAGTAAGCTGCTGCTTGATTGTTCCCAGATACTGTGTAGTAGAACTCTTTCGTACAGAAGAGAACCAGAACTGAGAAGACAATTTTGAAATAATCGGTTCAAGAACGAGGTAAGGAATACAGAAGTTCATCATTCCTTCCTCATCACCAACCTTAGTTTCCAGAGTTACAAGCACAACCATTTCGGTTGGCGGTACAATCTGTGCAAACTGAGGGTTAGTTTCTATCTGAGCAAAGCGAGGACGAAGGTCAATTACCTGTGTCCATGCTTCACGGATATTCGCAAGAATACGAACAATAACCGTTTCCATTACTTCCTGTTCGATATCAGTAAGATCACGATTTTTGTTACCTGTTGTAGCACCACGTCCACCAAAAAGGCGGTCAATCATACAGAAAGTAATTGCAGGGTCAATTTCCAGAACGGCATTACCCTTCAAAGGATCCATATTGATTACGGCAAGTGTTGTTGGTGTTGGAATAGAACGGATAAATTCCTCGTATGTAAGCTGATCTACAGATGCAACGTGTACATGAACGAGAGAACGAAGCTGAGCTGAAAGAGAAGTTGTTGTTAAACGCGCAAAGGTCTCGTGCATATTCGAGACCGTACGCAGCTGTTCCTTTGAGAACTTATCAGGACGCTTGAAGTCATAAATCTTTATTTTGCGGGCACTATTGACCGGCTTAAAGTCATCTGCTTCGGTATCACCCGAACTGATGGCAGTAAGAAGCTGGTCAATTTCGTCCTGTGACAGAACTTCGTTCATTAAACTCCACCTTTATTAATTCTGTTCTATAACGTCTTTCTGCTGGAAAACAACGTCCCTGATTCTTGAACTTGAAAGAATCTTATCATTAATTCCATTCTTAATCTCATTTTCAAGGGCGTCCTCATTATTCGTATTACGGAGCTCAGCAGCAGTTTTGCCGCTGAAATAACGACGTAAAAAAGCCTTAAGTTCAACTGTACGCTGTGTAATTTCAGTAGATGTCGCCTTATCATCTTTTTTATAAGCGAGAGCAACGTCTACACGTACAGTAGCAGGAGGTTCATCACATGTTGTTGTCTGAATTATACCCAGAGAAGTATACCAGTCATAAATTTCACGCTGACCAGATACATATTCTTCTGATGTCGGGATTGCAGTTACCTGAGTTGTATTTTTACTTGCAATTTTTACAGTTACAACTACAACTACAACAATGACAATAATTGCAGCGAGTCCGATAATTATCCATTTAAGAAGGCCAGACAAGAGTCCGCCAATACCACGTTTTTTTTCAGGAGCTGAGCCTGCACCACCCTCATCGAGGTTGATTTCATCATCGTCTGCCATTTCCCCTCCAGCAAATCAATAACTTGTTACACTGTACCATTAAAAGTGTCCTTCGTCTAGGATAATAATATCCACACGCCTGTTGTAAGCACGACCTTCTGCCGTGTCATTGGAAAACTTTGGTCTGGTGTCGGCATAACCGGCAACAGAAAAATCATTTTCCCTTACTCCATAATCGGCTAAATAATGAAGAACATTAACAGCTCTTGTAGTAGAAAGTTCCCAATTGCTAGGAAAAATTGAATTTTCAGCAACCGGAGTACTATCTGTATGACCTTCTATACGAAATCTTCTGCCTTTTAATTCATCCGATCGGAAAAAATCTGCAAGACGAAGAAGAGTTTCGCGAGTGTCATTAATATTCAATTCAGCACTGCCTTCTTCAAAAAAGTTATCAGAAAGAAGAGTTATAATAAGTCCGCGTTCATCACTTGTAATTGTAATTTTATTTGATTTTACATCCGGCGCAAAAAGACTTACAGCCTTCTTTTTTGCCATACCAAGTGACTTTCCTTTTTCAAGAGAAGGAAGTGAGTTTATATTATTTCCAAGGTCAGAAAGCTGTCCTGCAGACAAAGAAAGACCACCCGAAGTTGTTTCGGTTTCCTGCATCTGGAGACTCTGTGTAATAGTAGCCATCTGGGTAACATCAACCTCTGAAGGGTTATAAAGCATAACGAAGAAGCAGAGCATGAGTGTAATCATGTCACCATAGGTACCAAGCCAGGCGGTTGATGGTTTTTCAGGCTGTTTAGCTTTCTTTCCCATTTTTCTATTTATTCCTTAATTAGTCCTTCAAAACATCTGCTTCAATAGCTTTTCTTGTTACAGGGTCAAGATAAGTAAGAAGCTTCTGAGCCATGATACGTGGGTTTTCACCGGCCTGAATGGCAAGTACACCTTCAATAATCATTTCTTTTGAACGCATTTCCTGAGCATTCTGGTTAGCAAGCTTTGTTGAGAACGGAGTAATCAACCAGTTGGCCATCATAGATCCGTACAATGTTGTAATCAACGCAACGGCCATGTTAGGACCGAGGGAAGATTTATCTTCGAGGTTGTTCAACATACCAATAAGACCAAGTACGGTACCCATCATACCGAAACCTGGTGCGAATCCAGCCCAGGCATTGATAAGTCCGATCCATTCCATATGGCGGTTTTCAACCTGAGTCATTTCATTTTCCATGATTGCACGAATGATGTTACCGTCAGTACCATCTACTACAAGACGAAGACCCATTTTCATAAAAGGATCTTCAAGATCATCAAGACCATCTTCAAGGGCAAGAATACCTTCACGTCGGGCTTTTTCTGAAAGGGCCTGCATATTGATTACAATGTTCTTTTCACCAAAGTCCGGAATCTTAAAGGCTTTACCCATAATCTTGAACATTCCGAGAGCTTTCTTCAAAGGAGACGCAATGAACATGGCGAAGTACGAACCGCCGATAGTCATGAAGACAGACGGGATATCGATAATTCCGCCTAACGTACCACCTGATGTCAATACAGACATGACGATCATGGCTGCACCACCGACAATACCTAATAAACTCGCTATATCCATTACAAGACCTCTTGTCTCTCAATACCAATATCTCTACGGTATTTAATTATTTTTTCAATTAGATCTTCTGGGGAATTTTTGACAATGATTTTACGCCCCGACAGCATAGTAAGTGTCAGGTCAGGAGTAGATTCCATACTTTCAATCATGTGCGGATTCACCCAATATTTTTTCCCATCTAACCGCATTACATCAATCATATGTTTTATTATTACAATAATTATAATCTTTTTTTTGCATATTTCAATTATTATTTTTGCAATATATAGAAATTTAGCCTATTTTTTAATGTTTTTTTGGGTATTTTTAATAAATTTTCATTATAAAAGAAAGAATTCTTTTCAAACTCTGTCCTATTGAGTTATATTATAGAAAAGGATAAATATGGATAACACACCTTTCATTTATGTAATAGAAGACGAAGAATCAATTTCCAAACTCATTACTCTCTATCTTACAAAAGAGAAAATGGACTCAAAGGCTTTTTTTAATGCAGAAGATGCCCTTAAAGAAATTAACAATGGAAAGCAGCCTAACCTGATTATTCTTGATTTAAATTTACCGGGCATGAGCGGCTTTGATTTCCTTGAAGAATTGAAAAAAATATTTAATAAAAATTTACCTTCCGTAATGATTCTTTCTGCACGAGATACAGATGAAGATATCATAAAAGGACTCGGCTATGGTGCAGATGAATTTGTAACAAAACCATTTTCACCTGGTGTACTCATGGCAAGAATAAAAGCAAACCTTCGCCGACAGAGTTTCTTCCTGGAAAAGATGGAATCTTACATTCAGTTTGGTCCTTTTACTCTTCTATTGGGAAGCTGTGTATTAAAAAAAGATGGAGTAAAAATTTCACTTTCAACAAAAGAATATGAAGTTCTTGAATATCTTGTAAAAAATGCAGGCCAGGTTATTTCCCCTGAAAAGATATACCAGAATGTTTGGAAAGTTGAATATGGTGATATCACTGCAGTTGCAGTTTACATTCAGCGTTTAAGAAAAAAGATTGAAGACAATCCTTCTGAATGCAAATACATAAAGACAGATTTTGGTAACGGTTATATTTTCGCAGCCGAATGTGTAACTAACAAAAACTAATTTACCATGAAAATAAAAAAGCAGTTTGTAATTCTTTCCTTTCTGATTTTTTTCTATCCCAATACTCTGCTCTGTTTTTGTTGTAATTCATACATATATACACTCTCCAAACAGATACCTTATAAAAGGTTCTGCCTCTCTTGGAAAAGAAGAACTTCCTTCACTTTCCGACAAAGATATTAACAACCTGAAAATTTCCTTACAGATGCTTCCACAGGATGTTCAGGCCGTTTTAATGCGTACTTCCGATCGGAAAATCATTTACTCTACAATTCCAGAATTTCATACTGATGTTTATGTAGAAAGAGATGAACTTTGGAATTTTGCTACCGAAACTTCAGATCAATATTTCTATCAGTTTTCAAGAATTCCTTCATCAGACGAAAAAATCCTTCTTATCACAAGACTTTCGCTCGACAGAATTAAAAACAGTCAGATGACAAAAAAATATTTAAAGATTCTTTTAGTTATCATTCTCATTACCTGCATCAGTCTTATTATCATATTTTTTATTTCGAGAGATATTTTTGAAGGACTTAATAAAATTGAAAAATCAAGTTCAAAGCTTGCTGAAGGAAAGTTAGATGAAACTATCACAACAGATACATCATCTTCCCAGACAAATGAATTTACACGCATCATGAACAGCCTTGAAAAGATGCGTATTGAACTTCTTGAATCTCAGGCCAGTAAAAACCGCTTTATCACAGGTATTAGTCATGACTTACGAACTCCAGTGGCAGTAATTAAAGGATATTCTGAAGCCATAAAAGACGATGTTATTTCAGACAGCAATGAAATTAAAAACACGATGGAGCTTATTGATCAGAAAACAACACAGCTTGAAAGCATGATTGATACACTCCTGAACTTCATAAAATTAAATAATTCTGAAATTAAAGAAAAGCTTGTCCGACATTCAATTACAAAACTAATTATTGATTTTACAAAATACGCTGAAGTTACAGGTAAAGTCTTTAAGCGAAATGTAAGTTCAAACATCAATATTTCAAGAGACATAAAAGTTCCATTGAACGCACAACTTGTTCATCGTTCTCTGGAAAATCTTTTAAGCAATGCAATCAGATACACAAAAGATGGTGACAAAATAGAAATAATTGCTTTTGAAGATCCGGCTGACAAACATTCATTAATACTCAAAATACAGGACACAGGCTCTGGAATAGACAAAAAGGATCTTGATTATATTTTTGATCTTTTTTACAGGGGAACAAACTCAAGACAGGAAGAAGGAATGGGCGTTGGTCTTGCTGTTGTTAAAAATATTATGGACACTCACGGCTGGAAGATTAATGTTGAATCAGAAAAAGACAAAGGAGCCTGCTTCACTATTGTTATTCCACACTAACACAGTTCTTCAAGAAAACGGTTTAAAAACAGCATGCCTTCCCGGCTCATAAAATATCTCTCGCCGCCCCCACCCTCATTTTTGCGTCTCACACAAAGCCCATTCTTTTCCCACTTTTCAAAAAGATAAAGAAATTTCTGGGGCAAGGGACTTCTAAAAATACTTTTATACTCTTCTTCCAGGAAGCCCTTTGTTTTACGAAGTTCCATCATAAAAAACTCAAACTCAGAAAGGTCCGGGGTAATTTTTTCTTCGTTCTGAATTTCAAAAAGTTTACTCCCGCCATAATCGACGTCATCACCAGCGTCACCGCCACAGGTACAGCTGTCATCGTCTCCTGCACGAATCCAGAAAGAAAGGTATTTTTCTATATCAGTAGTGTTAGTCCAGCGTAACGCAGAACCATCTTCAAAGTACACAGTTCCGGTTCCTCCGCTTCCGCAGCCAAGATAATCACGATGCGTCCAGTATATAAGATTATGGCGGCATTCTTTCCCTTCAAGACAAAAGTTTGAAACCTCGTACCATTTGTAATTATGAGCTTCAAGAAAATCCCTGCCGAAGATCCAGAGTTTATCAGCCTTATCAAAATCATAAGAAAGCTTTCCACTGTCAAGCGCTTTGCCAAAAGGGGTTTCTTCTTCAATCGTGAGCGAGTAAAGCGAAATGTGAGACGGTTTTATTTCACAAACAGTTTCAAGAGATTCTTCCAAAGTTTTTTCATCATCACAAGGAAGCCCTGAAATCAAATCAACAGAAAGGTCCCCCTTCCAGAAATCTCTTAAAAGTAAAAGCGCATTTTTATTGGCAGAAGAATCAGCACGGCGGCAGGCAGTTTTCAAAGCCGAATCATTCATGCTTTGAATTCCACAGGAAATACGATTTACTCCACACTGCCAGAGAGTCTCCAGAAGAGCTTTACTAACATCATCAGGATTCACTTCCACCGTAACTTCAGCATCTGGAGAAAGAGTTACAGAAGATTTTATATGAGCAAATAATTGTTGAAACTGCTGGCCAGAAAGAAGACTTGGAGTGCCGCCGCCGATATAAATTGTTTTTAACTCCCGTACCTTATGAAGCTTTATCCTGTATGAAATCTCATTACAGAGAGCGCTTATATAAGCATCTGGAACGGAGGTATATGGTTTACTGAAAAAATCACAATAAGCGCATTTTGAAATGCAAAAAGGAATATGAATATAAAGAGAGCTTATTTCCTTCATTTATTCATTGTCTGCATCAGAATAATTTAAAATTGCGGAAAGGGAAATAACACAGCAAAATTTTGGAACTTATATCTTCCTTTTTTACCGGGCCCCACAATCTTGAATCGTCAGAAGACTTTCTGTTATCTGCAAGCACAAAATATTCGTTATATCCCAGCGTAAATTCATCAAAAGAACCTTTTACACCAATTTCTGTATCCCATTCTGCAGGAGGAACATAAAAAGTAACATTATAAGGATCTTCAACAATCTCAAATTCTGTCAGGAAGTGTTTTTCTCCAGACGGCTTTACATACAGAACATAATCACGCATATAAATCGTATCTCCGGGCATTCCTACAATACGTCTTACATGAGCTTTTGATGATGGCTGTTCATTGTTTTCAAAAATTGAAATCTGCTGGGCTGTAAAGAAACTTACAAAACGCTGAACCTGCGACAAAAAGAGATTAAGTTTTTTTGTATAGCGTGGCTGTAAAAGAACAACATCACCCCTCTGAAAATTTCCTGCTACAGGAGAAACGAGTACAACTGATTTTTCCGGAATATCAGGAATCATAGAAACTGAATTCTGTCGTACCGGAAAAATCAAATATGAAATTACAATATTAATGAATATATAAAGACAGATACAAAAAATAATAAAAGAAACTGTTCGTCTGCGTCGTTCTTTTTTTATCTGATATGAAAAAACTTCGATGTTGCGGTTCAAAACATTCCCCTCGTTTTTATATATTATAAGTTATCAAAAAAAAGTATTTCTTACAAGTTATTAAAACTTCTTCTATATAGAATAAGAATTCTGTAACTTATCCAGCATTCAATTTTTTGACTTCTTGAAAGCAATATCTTTATACTTTATAATAGTAAGATATGGCTGACAGAAAGATTATTGCAGAAAACAGAAAGGCCAGATTTGACTATTTTATTGAAGATACTTATGAGTGCGGAATCGTTCTCGAAGGCACCGAAGTCAAATCTGTAAAAAACGGAAACATCTCATTTCCTGACGCTTTTGCGGAAATCACAAACGGCGAGGTATGGGTTAAGAACTTTCATATTTCTGAATATTCTTTCTCTTCTATATTTAATCACGACCCGGACAGGCCTAAAAAGCTTTTGCTCCATGCAGAAGAAATAAAAAGGCTGACACGGCGCGTAGATGAAAAAGGCTGTACACTCATTCCGCTGGACTTTTATCTCAAAGACGGCCGCGTAAAAGTAACACTGGGAGTCTGTAAAGGTAAAAAAATGTACGATAAGCGTGCTGCAATCAAAGACCGTGATGTACAGCGCGATATTCAGAGGGAATTCGCAGGTAAACTGAGAGGTTAATTTGACGGATAAAAAAGATTTATTAAAAAAGTCAGTATTAATATCCATCATTCTCTTTATTTTTTCCGCAGGTCTTACGGCTCAAAACTATACAATTGACTATTACGGTATTGTTTCTACAGAAATCGATGAAAATATGTCAAAAATGACAAGCGATCTCTATTATACCCAACTTACCGAAATCAATAATTTTACAGTTTCAGACAAAAGAACCACACCAAGCCTCAAAAACCGCCCGGATATATCTGCTTTTTCTGAAACAGCCCTCGCCTTTTTTACCCTGATTACAAAAGATTCTGATTCAGATAAATGGATTACAACCTATTATGTAATCGATAAGGCAAATAACGAAGAACATTCCAAACAGAAAAACTTCGATTCCTTCTATAAAATTCTTATGGAACCAAAGAATGTTCTGAGACAGACTATTAAACAGCTTATTGAAAACGATACTTCTGCAAAAACCATCGCTTCTCAAACAAGTTCTGAAGCTCCAGAAACCGGAACAACAGTTATTTCTTCTACAGAAGAGCTTTCCGGAACCTGGAGTGGCGAAGAAAATATCAAAAAAATCGTAATAATGCGAGGTGGCCGCGGATTTGTAATCTTTAATAACGGGGCTTCCATGAATATTACAGTAGAACTTTCAGGACAAGATGCTGATAAACAGGTTTTAATTACCCAGAAAGGAAACTCAAATGCCTCTTTCTACCCTGAACTTCAGCGTTCTGCAGCCCTTACAGCTGCTGTATCCGCAGAACCTATAAAATGGACGCTGACTCTTGTAAACGGAAATACCCTTAAAGGAATAAAAGACACACTTTTACCGGATGGAAACAGTTATAAACCTGGAACTGTGAATGTTATCTGGACGAGAATCAATTAATAAACAGAAAAAGATTAAATCTGAGGAAGGTCGTAAACCGGGATTCCGGTAACAATAGGCTTTTTATTTTTACCAAGAACTATATTTCCTGCACTTATATCATATAAAAGGAAAATAATCGTAAAAAGAAGGGCAAATCCAAAACCTACAATCTTACATACCTTTTCAGGCAGGAATTCAGGTTCTTCATGACGTAAAACTGAACCTGTATCGTATAAGGTAGTCTGTGCAGGGCGTAAACCAGTGATTTTTACAAGTTTTTCACCATCGCTGACATAATCAAGCTTATGTGCATAGGAAGCAATAACCGCGCGATCATTCTGTAAAGCAGCAAGTTCAAGAGTGAGTTCACTGTTAATATTCTGAATTTCAGTAGTCTGTTTACTTATAATACGTTTCTGCTCTTCCATCTTGTTATAACAATGCAGGCTATTCTGCCCGAAAGTCATGGATAGAAGAACGTAAACAAAGGTTCCGAAAAATATTGCCGCCAAATACTTTGCACGATTCATAGATAATTTACTTATCGGCAATAATTTCTGTTTTCTGAAATGAAAATATGTGATATAATAATAAAAAGTTGTATTAATTTTTCTCTATTATTTCTGGCTTCTCATGCCGATAATATAAAAGAATATTAATACTCGAAAGAGAGGAGCTATATGAGTAAATCTGATGACAATACAAATGAACTTGAGAGTTACGGTGTTTGGGTCAAAAATACAGCAGAAAATGATAATACCGAACTGACCCCTGCAGATACATCGGATGAACTGAACCTTGACGATGGCGGTTTGGATTTACCAGATTTCGACGACTCCGATTTTTCTGATATGTTTAAAGAAGATCCTCAGGATGCTGCCGCAAATGGCCTCGATGACTTTGGTAGCGAAGATGATACTACCCTAAGTACAGATGAACTTGCAAATATTACAGGCGGAGTTGACGTAGAACAGGTAGAAGCTCCTGAAGAAAGCGCTGAAGATGACGCTTTGAACTTTGATGATATTGCTCCAACAGAAGAAACTGCAGAAGAACCTGATGCAGATGCAGAAATCTCTACAGAATCAGATGAAATCAATTTTGATGATATAGTTTCTGATACAGAAGTTACAGAAGAAGCTGAAACCTCTGTAGATACTACAGATTTTGATACTGAAATTCCAACTGAAGAAGTAACTGATTTTGACACTGAGATTTCAAGTGATACAGAAACTGAATCTGTAGAAACATCAAGTGATGAAGAAATTTCTCTGGATGATTTTATGGACGGAGGCTTCTCTGATGAATCTGTAGCTGCAGGTAACAATGGTTATGAGCCAGGTGCTGAACCTTCTGCCGCAGCTGCTTCTTCTGAAACTGAAGAGCTTTCACTTGATGACTTTATGGATGGCGATTCTTTTGATTCTGCTCCAGAAGCTGCAAAACAGGAAGAAACAATAGAAGATGAATCTCCACTTGATATGGATATCAGTTTTGATGATTCTGCTGATACAGTTGAAACTGAAGACAATCTTTCTCTTGATATTTCAGCAGATGACGATGACGATACAGATTACGATTCAGAAGAAACTGAAAGCGTAGAAACAGAAGAAGTTTCTATGGATGATTTTGGTTCAAGCTTTACTGCAGAAGAAACTTCAGCTCCAGTTGCAGATTCTTCTTCTGAAAACATTAATACAGAAGATGTTGATCTTTCTGACTTTGGTATTGATGCTGATGCAGAAGAAACACCTATCGTTCAGGACGTAGAAGAAGCAAAGAATAAAGAAAAGGTTGTTGATTATGACCTTTCTGTTGGTGATGAAAACACTGCTACTGCACCAGTTGTAAATGAAATTAAATCTGATGTTGATGAAGCTGAAGAAGTGATTGAACAGGCAGCTCCTGCCCCATCTGCAGCAGATGAAAACAAAACTGCAGTTGACAATTCTCTTCTCCAGCAGATTGTTTCTGAACTTTCAAACCTTAAAGATGAAATGAATAAACTCAAGACTAATCTTGAGGAAATCAAGCATGAACCAGCCGCTGCCGCAGTTACTGCAGGAGTTGCCGCTGGTGCCGCTGCCGCTGTCATTTCAAATGATGTTGATATTCCGGAAGAAACAGAAGAAGATAAAGGCGGATTCTTCAGCGGAGACGATGAAGACGACACAATCGCCCTTTCTTTCGATGAACTTGATAACATCATGAACACAGCTGATTTCAGCGACACTGTTGAAGGTGATGAATCTGCAGAAGATGCTGCTGATGAAACAGTAGAAGCTCCTGCTGAAGAAGCAGTTGTAGAAGAAACTGTAGTTGAAGAGCCTGTAATTGAAGAAACAATTGAAACTTCTGTTGAAGAACCTGTAATTACAGAAGAAGAACCTGTTATCGAAGAAAATCAGGTTGAAATTGAAACAGAAGAAGTTACAGAAGAACCTGTAATCGAAGAAATTGTAACAGAAGATACTGTTTCTCTTGAAAATGAAAACATTGAAGATGACACAATAATCGAAGAATCTATCATTTCTTCTGAACCAGAAATTTCTGATACTTCAGATATTTCTGATTCAACTGAAACAGAAATTGAAAATGCAATTTCTTCTGATGAAAGCACCAATATTGAAGACATCAATCTTGATGACAATCAGAGTGATGATTCATTTGATTTCTCAAATGAAAAACTTGAAGAGCCTGAAATTGATGAGTTTATTCCAGATGGAAATGACGAGCTCTTTGAAGAAGAAGAACTTCCTGATGAAATCTCTATTCCAAAAGAAGAAGATCTTCTTGTTGAATCAACATCTTCTGACTTCATGGATTCTGTAAAAGAAACTACAGAAGAAGAACAGGAACCAGCAGAAATTATTCCGGAAGAAAACATTGATGAAATGGACATCGATCTTCCTTCTGAACTTCCAGACGAACTTGATACATCTTCAGAAGAAACTGTTGAAGAAGAAGTTGTAGAGGATGAAGTTGCAGAGGAAGTAGTAACAGTTGAAGCAGATGATGACATTCCAACAGTTGATAAGGTTCTTTCTGATGAAGCAGAAGCAGAAATTGAGACTGAATCAGAACCTGAAGTTGAAGATACATTCACAAGCGTAGACAGTTTTGCAGAAGAAACTTCAATTGATGAGACTGTAGAAGAAGCTCCTGCAGAAACATCTTATGCAGAAGTTGATAACCTGGACAATACACTTTCTGACAGTAACCTCGCCTACCTTGATAAAACAGATGCAGAAAGTGAGTCTGCTGCAACAACAGATCTTAAACAGGATATCAAGTCTGTACTTCTTTATATGGATCAGCTTCTTGAAAATCTTCCTGAAGAAAAGATTGTTGAATTTGCTAAATCTGACGAATTCGTAACATATAAAAAACTGTTCTCTGAATTAGGATTGTCTTAATATGGGACTTCTTTCACGAGCCAGTACCCTGGATAAAACAGAAAATGTTCAGGGGCTGGCTTTTACTGATTTTATAAACAAACATTCATTAAAAATCTGTGCTTTACTCGAAAAAAAGGATACTGATTATTTTGTAAAAAACAGTATCGGCTTTGATGGTAATTCTATTATTTCCGCAGTTTCTACCTCTGACTTCTGGCAGGGAATTTGTCCCCATGCTAAAAAGATTTATAGTTTTAATAATCAGGAAGAAATAAAACCTTTACTTCAATTATTTTCATTAAACTTAAAAGAAAATCTGAAAAGCATTTTTGTATATAAAAATGCAAAATCTCAAATTTTACTAACGACAGATATTATTTCAGATGAAATTGCCGCCGATGCAGAAATCCTTGATGATAAATATCATGAATGTGACATTTCAACTCTTAACCCTTTGATTAAAGATGATTCTCTTGTTTTAAAACTTTGCATTGATTATTCTGAAGCAGTAGAAAGCTTTATTACATCAAAAATAAAATCTGATGAAAAAACAAAAACATTTGTTTCCACTGCTTTATCCAATGAAATTTATAACCGCTTTATCTGTTACTATAACTCACCCGATTCAACAGTTTATTCAGGAAATAATTCAATAAAAACAGTAATTATTTCTGATAAGACATATTCTGAAGAATTAATTACAAATCATCTGATTTTGAATCTTAAAGAAGTTCTCGAACATTATGCCGAATTAATTCAGATTAACTTTACTGGAATTGCAGAATCCTGTGCCGAAACACAAGATTTTCTTAAGTCATAAATAATCGGGCGGAACAAACGTTGGAAATAACGGTTCAAAAAGCAAAAAACGAAGAACTAACCGCAACTGTTGACGGCCATTTCATTCATTCAAATTACGCACCATCAAAAGAAGCTCAACGATTTGTAGATAACCTTAAACTCCCCTTTTCACCTTCTTCTATAATTATACTTGAACCTGCACTTTGCTATGCAGCAGATTTTATTCGACAAAAGTTTCCCAATATAAAAGTCGGTGGAATAAGATACACTCCTGAATTTTCTGATTTTGATAACAAACTTGATTTTGTATTGAATTATTATTCTCAAAATGATTTTAAAACTTATCTTGAAAACACACTTACAGAAGAAGAACTTCTTACATCATTTTTTATAAGCTGGCCGGCATCAACTCAAATCTTTTCTGACATAGAAAAAAACATCTGGAATGATATAAAGCTTGTATTAGATCGTGCAAAAACTCTTTTAATTACAAGAGAATATTTTGAAAAAAAATGGCTGATTAATTCCTGTCGTTTCATAAGTTCTATAAAAAACATTGTAAGGCTGAATAAAAAAATAGACAGGGATTGTCTTATAATTTCTTCCGGCCCAAGCTTACGACTCTTCATTAGTTTAATTAAAGAAAACAGGGGGAAGTTTTTTATAATCTGTCTTTCTTCTGCAATTTCAGTCTGCCAGAAAGAAAGTATTATTCCAGATTTATTTATGACAACCGACGGTGGCTATTGGGCTGGGGAACATCTAAAACGTCTTTTAATACAAAAAGATATTCCCCTGGCCTTACCGTCAGAAGCTTATTGTCCAAAGAAAGTTTTATGTTCTCAAAAAATTCTTCCTCTTGTTTATAGTGACGGATTTTCAAAAGAACTAACAAATACCTCAGAAATAAATTGTCTGAATGCTGTGCGAAACGGAACTGTAAGCGGTACAGCCCTACTTTTTGCAGCAGAATACTGCACAAAAAATATTTACATGTGCGGTCTTGATCTGGCTCCTCAGAAAGGCTTTCAGCATACCCAGCCGAATGAGCTTGAAAATAATTCAGCCCCAAAAGACAACCGCATTCAGACTAAAGAAAAACGCCTTTCAGCATCCGGATTTACAAATGCAAGTCTTGATATTTACAGACAATGGTTTTGCTCAACAAAGCTTGATCTTCAAAATAGAAAAGTATTCCGTCTCATAGAAAAAACTCAGTCCAAAAACAAACTTGGCTGGATAGAAGATATTACGACACAAGATTTTTCTGACCTGTTAAAAACAAAAAACATTTCTACAAGTTCAGAATATTTTTCTGATTCAAACAGTCTGCCAGATAAGAAAAAAGCCGCAGATCTTTTTTCAACTTATGATTGGGAACTCTTAAAAAAACAGATTTTCCCCCTGGACTATGTTTCTCTTTCACATAATCCTGACAATTCAGAAATAAAAAATAAAATCGAAAAAGAATGGCATAAGCTGCGCAATAAAGCAGAAGGAATTCTTTATGGGAATATATAAGTCTATTGAAGCTGCAAAAAACGGCATGATGATTCCGGTTTTTCAAAACGGCAGAACAATGGAATCCCGATATAATCCTGCACGAGATGCCGAAAATCTTTGTAATTCAATCAATTCTAAAGCCCAGTTTTTCTTAGTCATTGGAATTGGAAGCGGTTTATTTCTTCGCCAATTGTCTGAAAAATTTCCGTCAGCCAGAATCATAGCAGTAGAACTTTATGATGATGACCTTACCTTTTTAAGACAGCTTGAAACTGTAAAGATACTTGAAAACAATTCAAACATCATTCTAACTTCTCTTGATAAATTACAGGACCAGCTTTCTCAAAATTATTTCCCTGCAAAATACGGTGACCTTCAGATTATAGAACAGAAAGTCTGGATTACTGAGAATCAGAATATGATTCCAAAAATAAAAGATGTTATACAAAAAGCTCTTGGAATTATTTCTGCAGATTATTCTGTACAGGCTCATTTTGGAAAAATCTGGACTTCAAATATTTTAAATAATGCAAAACTATATAAATCAAACTCTACTCAAACATTTAATATTTCTGAAGAGACCAAAAATAAAACCGCAGTAATAGTTGCGGCAGGTCCCTCTCTCGATTCCAGCATAAAAGTATTATCTGAAAGGGAAAAGTTTTATATAATTGCTACAGACACAGCTGGTTCAAGTTTATTAAAGCGGGGAATAACTTCTGATGTAATAATTTCTATAGACGGGCAGAACGTTTCTTTTAATCATTTTGTACATTCAGATTCAGATCCACTTTATGCCTTTGACCTTTGTGCAAATTCTTCTGCAGTTCAGCACATTGCAGACAGCAATGCAAAAATACTTTTTTTCACTTCCGGTCATCCTCTTTCTGAAGCAATAAATATCAGTTCAGGCTCTCCCCTTCCAAAACTCTTTTCTGGAGCAGGTACAGTAACTATCACCGCTGTTGATTTTGCACTTCAGGCTGGCTTTGAAAAGATTCTGATTCTTGGAGCTGATTTTTCTTATTCAAAAGGAAAAGCCTATACTTCCGGTACATATCTTGAATCTCTTTATCAGAAAGATTCAGACAAACTGTTTTCTGCAGAAAAACTTTATTCAAAATTAATGTACAGAACGTCACTGATCCAGGTTTCTGAAAATACTTTTACAACAGAAGTTCTTGAGGCATACAAATTGTCCCTTGAAAAATATCTTGAAATTAAAGGAATTAATTATTTAAAAGAAAATGATATTTATAAGATTAATGCAGGCACCTGTAATCAAAATCTTAATAAAATCAATTCTCCTGCTTCAGACATTTTTAATAACTTCATGAAAAAGTTCATTTCATCATCTCCTGAAGAAGTTGAAACTATATTATTGCCTTATATTGCCTGGCTTCGTCAGAATGATAAATATAAAAACTTATCTTATAAGGGATTACTTAAACTTGCTTTCGATTCGATTGTAAGTTATAATATATAGAATGAAAAACCGATTTATAATTGTTTATACCGTGTTTGCAGCGGCAGTATTTATTTTTTCAATGTCATTTTTCGGATTTAATCTATATAGAGAGTATTCAGCTAACATAGAGAAATCAGAAACAAAATATAAAACACTTGTAAGTGATATCCGTAACCTGAGTTTTAATAATTCACAGAATAATTCACTTTATTCTAAAGGCATTAAGGATGCTGTTGGAGATGTCGGAGCCTATTCCTTCATTCAGGTTCGCCGTTACGGAGAAACTGTAGTTTATTATCCTTCTGGAAAAATGAAAGAAGAAACAGTTTCAAAGCTTACAAAAACCTTTTCAAAAGAAATAATTGTAAATACAGAACCAATTCTTATTGATTGTAATATTTATCTTATACGACCTGATTCAATCTTCTATTATGCCCGTGTTTCTTTTTTAATGATCCTTATCATTACAATCATTACCATTATAATGATTATCTATCTTAATCTTTCTGAACAAACTTCAGATGTAATTTCTTTAACTGAAGAAGAAGTTGAAGATGAAAATGATGAAGAAAAAAACATCGAAACAGATTCAGATGAAGATCTTGATGCTGAAGAAACTGAAACAGAAGAAATTAATAATGATGCTGATCTTCCGGCAGAAACTGAAGCAGAAGTAAAAGTTGAAGATACAGGTGATTTTGGTTCTTTGAAAGAAAAGACAGAAGAGGACGAAGAAGAACATAAGCTTGCAGAAGTTACACCGGAAGAAGTAAAGGCAATTCTTGCTGAACCGCTTACTGATGAACAAACAAAGCCAGAAGAAGAAGCTGCTGCTGAACCTGCAAAGCTTCCTCTTGATGAAGTTGCACCTGCTAAAACTGAAGAATCTCCAGCAGGTTTATTTGATCCTGATACTGGAATCGGTTGGGAATCCTATCTTCTTACAAGACTTAATAATGAAATTGACAGAGCCACCGCTTCTGAAATTGACCTTTCACTTTTTGTAGTAAAACTTCCTGAAGTTGATATGAAAAGCGAGGTATTCAAAAATGTTTGTAATTATCTTGCAATCCAGTTCCAGTTTAAAGACCTTCTTTTTGAACATAAGAACGACAGTATTATTGCAATCAAAATCAGCATGAATGTTGATGAAGCTTTGAACCTTGCAGACAAGCTTTACAGCGATATCTGCAATATACTTAATAACAAAAACTGCCGTATTGGAATATCATCACGTTCTATAAGAATGGTTTCCGGCGAAAGACTTATTCTGGAAGCTGAACAGGCAATTGAACATTCGGATGCTGACTCACCTGTAATTGCATTCCGTGTTGATTCAGAAAAATACCGTCAGTTGATGGAACAGAACTAAACTATTTAAAATTAATTTACATTTGATTCAGATTCAGAAGTTTCAGATTCGATTTCTGAATCTGAATCACTTGTTTCTGGCTCAGAAAGCTCTTCAGCTACAAGTTCATCTTTAATTTTCATCAGTTCTTTATACTTATCTTCCAGAACTTTAAGATTCTTGTTATCAGGATATTCTTCTTTTAGTGAATCGTAAGCATTCAGGAATTTTAATGAATATTTTTTTTCAAATTTCTTTTCCTGACTTGCCAGAAGCGCAAGATAGTTTTCAAGATAATCCTGGTTTTTCGGCTGTTCTTCCAGCAGGGCTTCATAAATCTTTGAAGCATTTTTAAAGTCTCCCTGCATAGCATAAATGTAGGCAAGGCTTGCTTTTAAGGAAGCATTTTCCGAATCGCGTTCGAGCAGCTTCTTATACATTGGAAGGGCTTCATTCCATTTTGATTGAAAAACATAACATTTAGCAAGCTGATAAAATGCAGCCCAATACTGATCTTTTTTGCGCATTGCAAGTTCGTAATATTCAGCAGCCTTATCATAACTTTCCAGCTTAAAGTATGAGTCGCCCAGGTTATAATATTCCGCATAAATATTACGTGTTTTTGCAGCCCCCTGCCCCGGTACCGGAACAGAAAGACTAACTGAAGTACATGAGAAAAAAAGTAATGCACTGAAGCCTGCAATTATTGTACAGACATTTTTTTTAGCCGAGAACAACTTTTTCAATTTCATAAAGCTGAGATTTATAAAGACCAGAAATATTATGTCCGTAATCTGCAATAAGCTGAATCATGTTACGAGGAGCATCTTTTGTGTCGCAGCCGTTGAGACGGTCACCAGCATCTCCAAGACCTGGCATAATGTATGCTTTTTCGTTCATTACAGGATCCATCCAGAGTGTGTAGCAGGTACAGTTTTCAAGAGCACGTGTTACACGGATAGACCCCTTAAGAGTAGAAATTGTATTGAAGAAAGCGATTGATTTTGGTTTTACTCCCTGACTCTGCAGATACTTTACAACAGTTACAAGAGAACCACCTGTTGCGTTCATAGGATCAGCAAAAATCAAATCTTTTCCGTCGAGCTGCTCGAGGTTGAAGAATGATTTATTGAGATCCATTATATATTCCATATCAGCTTCATTCTTTGTATCGTTGCGGCTGATTTTGAAAAGTGCAAATGGAGTTTTGTAGCCGTGGCTTGAATATTCCTGGATTTCCTTAGACATAATCATAGATGGAAGAAGAGCACCGCGGAGCATTACACACATTACAGTGTTTTCAATTTTATGATCAATGTCTGGAATCTTATGAACTGCATAGTTCTGAACAGGGAATGTAACAGGAGTCTTTACAACAATGTGGCCTTTCTTGTCTGAATGCTGGTCTGTATAAGCCATTCGGAAAAGCATTTCGTAAGCACGCTGGCTGTAATACATAAACTCCTGATGGTCAGTGCGTTCGTCGCGGAGCTTTGAAATTACACGTGAACACTCTGCGTGAGCCCCTTCTTCAGTTACAAAAGAATAAACTTTAATGGCAGGATGCTTAGCACAGATTTTCTGCATCTCGTGTCCAAGCTTATCATAACCTTCAATAATCTTTGCTTCATCTTTAGGCTCGAATGATTTCATTGTCTCTTTGAACATCACTTCAAGATTTTTCAAATCATTCATATCTTCTGAAGTAAGATATCCGTCCAAATCTTCTGCTTTAAGAATTATTTTGTTGTTTTCTGCCATTTTGTTTTACTCCCTTTATTTATAATGATAACAGTTTATACAACTGCTGTTTATCCATTCTTATATCGTGAATTATTAATTCACTGTCTCCAATAATTTCTTCCTGAGAATTTGTGAGTCCAAATGCCAGTATTAAAAGGCTCTTTCCAGCTTTCAGGAAAGTTCCGTTTTTGAATCTAAAATCAAGAGTAAGAAGATATTGATTTGGATGCTTAACATCAGTTTTAAAGTTACCCTTCACATCTATAAGTTTAAGATCCAGCTGAGCTCCTGTAAGAATTGTCAGGAATGACTGTGGTTTATTTGCAAAAAAGCGGATTTCATTTTCAGCATCTTTAAGATAAGATGTTAGGTCTTTATTAAGATCACTGTAAAGTTCTGTAGTATCATCAGCAGGAAGCTGTGAAAGTGAATCATATTTATTTAACATACCTTCGAGGTCACGGCCTATACAGGCAATTTTATCTGAAGGAAATGTCATTTCCAGCTGACCACTGTAAACTTTATAACTTACAGCACTTTCTGGAGGAGTATAATCAGAAATCACAAAACCTTTTTTCGCATTAAGAACTTTTGGAAGAAATTTCTGTGGAATAGCTCCATCAACAGAAGCCTGAACTTCAGTTCCATGGCGTGTACGATTAAGACCGCAGTAAACTTTGTTTACCCGGTCTGCAATCATTTTTGCATCAGAAGCTGAAACTTCCGGATAAAAACCTGTAATTACTCTCTCGATCAGAACATTATCTGCAGCTTTTGGAATTGCCATATAAAATGAACTATCTGCATCAATAAGTTCGAGAGGATCAACAGGTCTTCCTCCTGCAGGAACTGATTTACAGCCTGCAAGAAGGATAAGAAGAAAAAGAATAGATGCTGAAACAAGTTCAGCATGACACAGCAAATTATGCTTTTTCAATCTTGAAACTCCATTTCTTATCGTCAGCTTCAACTTCGTATGCACCTGTAAGACCTGCGTTCCAGCTTGCCTTTGCAGCAAGAGTTTCGCCTGAAATAAAGTCAGCGAACATCTTGAATGCTGCTTCCAGGTCTGCATCTCCGCCAAGCTCAAGATTAATTCTGTCAGTTACGTTGTAGCCGTTTTCCTTACGCTGGTTCTGAATACCGCGGATAAGGTCGCGAACATAACCTTCTTTTTTGAGTTCGTCTGTAATCTTAGAATCAAGTCCGACAGTAAGAGTACCGTCGTTCAATACCTTAAGGTCATCCTTTTCAAAGCGTTCTACAAGAACCTTTTCTTCGTCGAGCTCTACAGATTTTCCCTCAACTTCAATAGTAAGTTTAGTTCCATCAAGAATAGACTGAATCTGATCGCTTGTAAGAGTTGAGATGATTCCTGCAGCCTGCTTCATAAGAGGTCCAAGTTCCTTACCAAGAACCTTGAAGTTTGCCTTTGCCTTGTACTCAACAAGCTCGTCTTCACGGTCGTGGAACTCAACCTTCTTAACGTTCAACTCTTCTGCAATTGTATCCTGCATTTCAGAAAGTACAGTCTTTTCGCTTGGGTTACGGGTTACGAGGGCTACGCTTGCAAGTGGCTGGCGGTTCTTGAGATTGAACTGATTGCGGAGGCTGTGTCCCATAGAAACTGCCTTCTGAACAGTTGCCATCTTGAACTCAAGCTCTTCGTTGATCCAAGCCTTGTTAGGTACCGGATAGTCGCAGAGGTGAACAGATTCCTTGTCTTCACTTGCCTTGAGGTTCTGGTACATTTCTTCTGTAATGAATGGAACAAAAGGTGCTGCCACAGTAGCAAGTGTCTTAAGAGCGATATAAAGAGCTTCGTAAGCTTCTGCCTTGTCGCTGTCGTTTTCTGATTTCCAGAAGCGGCGTCGGCTGCGTCGGATATACCAGTTATTAAGCTCGTCAATAAATTTTACGATTGGGTCAATAGCACCAGACAAATCATAAGCATCAAGTGCTCCACCAACTTCTGCAATAAGGTTCTGTGTAATAGACAAAAGCCATGCATCAAGAGGATTTGAAGGAGTTTTGTTATCAAAAAGATGTCCTGTAGGAGCTGCCTTATCGATGTTTGCATAAGTTACAAAGAAGGAATAAGAGTTCCACCAAGGAATTATGATAGACTTAAGAACGTCGCGAACTCCATTGTCTGAGTAGCGGATTTCGTCTGCCTTTACAACAGCTGAGTGCATAAGGAAGAGGCGGATTGCATCTGCACCAAACTTATTGATTGCTTCAACAGGGTCTGTATAGTTACGCAGAGACTTAGACATCTTGCGTCCGTCTTCTGCAAGTACGATTCCGTTTACAATACAGTTTTCAAAAGCAGGCTTGTCGAAAAGCTGGGCTGCAAGAACTGTAAGTGTATAGAACCATCCGCGGGTCTGGTCAAGACCTTCTGAGATGAAGTTTGCAGGGAAGTTAGCTTCGAACTTCTCTTTATTTTCAAATGGATAATGTACCTGAGCATAAGGCATAGAACCTGACTCAAACCAGCAGTCGAAAACTTCAGGGATACGACGCATTGTGCCTTTTCCGCACTTAGGACATTTAAAGGTAATCTTATCTACATACTGCTTATGAAGGTCATCTGGATATGTTCCGCTCAAATCCTTGAGTTCCTGACGGCTTCCTACACAAAGAGTGTGCTTACAGTCAGGGTCATCACAACGCCAGATTGGAATCGGGTTACCCCAGTAGCGGTTACGGCTTACTGCCCAGTCGCGGGCACCGGCAAGCCACTTACCAAAGCGGCCTTCCTTAATATGTGCAGGCTGCCAGTTGATTTTGCTGTTAGCGCGGAGAAGTACGTCATGATAATCAGCTACCTTTACAAACCATGAACCTATACCGCGGTAAATCAAAGGAGAACCACAGCGCCAGCAGTGTGGGTATGAGTGAACGATTGAATCGCGTTTTACAAGCTTTCCCTCGTCCTTAAGGCGCTTCATAATATCTTTATCTGCATCCTTTACAAAAAGTCCCTGATAGTCTGGAACTTCTTTTGTAAACTTACATTCTGCATCAATTGGTTCAACATTTGGAACACCAGAACCACGGAATACCTTATTATCCTCTTCACCAAAAGCAGGAGCGATATGTACGATACCTGTACCGTCTTCTGTAGAAACGTAAGCTGCATTGAACATGCGGAAAGCACCCTTTTCGCACTTCTGTCCGCTCATTTCTTCGCAAACTTTTGGATCCTTAAGATTAGCAAAATATGGGAAGAGAGGCTCATACTCAGCGCCAATGAATTCACTACCCTTATGACGGTAGATGATTTCGTAACCTGCTTCATCTTTATAATATGCAGAAAGGCGGGCTTCAGCAAAGATGTAGTAGTCTCCGCTTTCCTTATCGAGAATCTTTACATAGTCGATATCAGGACCCATACAAAGACCGAGGTTGCTTGGCAATGTCCAAGGAGTTGTTGTCCACGCGAGGAAATATGTCTTTCCGTTAGCCATGTCTGGGTCGTTTACACCCTCAGGAGCTTTTGTAATCTTAAAGCGTACAGTTACTGTCTGATCCTGAACATCCTTATAGCCCTGAGCAAGTTCGTGTGTAGAAAGTACAGTAGAACAGCGTGGACAGTATGGAAGAATATATTTTCCTTCGTAGATGAGCCCCTTATCCCAAAGAGATTTTGCAACCCACCAGATAGATTCCATATATTCAGGATTCATTGTCTTGTAGTCGTTGTCAAAATCCACCCAGCGTCCCATACGGGTAATAGTCTGGCGCCACTCGCTTGTGTAGCGGAGAACAGAAGCACGGCAGGCATCGTTGAATTTGTCGATACCCATTGCTTCAATTTCATGTTTTGAATTGATGTTAAGTTCTTTTTCTATTAAGTTCTCGATTGGAAGACCGTGACAGTCCCATCCGAAACGACGCTCAACACGCTTTCCTTTCATTGTCTGGTAGCGTGGAATAATATCTTTAATGGTTGATGGAATAAAATGTCCAAAGTGTGGGAGACCTGTAGCAAACGGAGGACCATCATAGAAAACAAAGTCCTCTGCCCCTTCTCTCTGGCTAACTGACTTTTTGAAAATGTCGTTATCCTGCCAGAATTTTAAAACTTCTTCTTCCTGTTTAGGAAAGTCAACTTTTGGATCAACCGGTTTAAAGCTCATTCGTAAATTCCTCTAAATAATTATAATCTTCTTATTATGTCACAAAAATCGATTTTGTTCTATAACATTGAAAAAATAAGTCTCTAGAAGAAACTTCTTATATCTGATAGACTTAAAAGATATGAAGAGATATTTATCATTATTTGTAGTTTTCTTGGTTCTAAGCCTTTCATTAAGCGCAACCGAGTTATCAGCTTCTGACACTGCATTAATTAATAAAACCCTTGATGCAAGATTAAAAACAAGACTTTATAAAACTCCTGACGAAGCAATTTCTTTTCTGAATACTTTCAAATCAGAAATTATAAATGATAAAGATTATCTAACAGCTGGAAAAGAAGCACAGATTATCTCAGAAAACATGATTGCTCTTGAAAGATACAATTACATGTACGCAAAAGAGATTAATGCAAAAGAACTTAAACCCTATATCATCGACCAGTATGAAAAAATAGAAGCTTTTCAAAAAGAAAACGAAAATCAGGAGCTTTCTGCCTGGTTTATTCTCAGTTCTGGAGATGTAATTAATTCTTCCATGCAGTTTATTCCGCAGGGAACAGCTATTAAACTTGGACTGAAAGAAAAGGATGATTACGATAAAGTCGTTAAAAACAATCCTTCTTTAGCATTTGGAAGAATAAATCGCGGACTCTGGTATTACTTTGCGCCTGCTATTGGTGGTGGAAGTAAAACTGTTGGCAAAGAAGATTTTGAAAATGCAGTAAAAACAGCAGCAACTGATTATGAAAAGTTTTATTCCAGGATATATCTTTCACAAGTTTATTTTGATGAAGGGAAAAAAGAAGAATGTAAGAAGCTTTTAGCAGAATGCGATGAGATTCTTCCTGGAAATTTTTATACTCCTTTTATTAAAATTTTAAATGACAATAACTATTCTCTGATGTATTATGTAATTAACAGAGAAAAAGTCGATAAAAAACTTGGACTTTAGTAATATTTCTTTTTACTTGTCTTTAGATTACAAAAATGTTAAAATTAATGCTAGATTTTTAAGGATTTTACATGAGCAGACAAAAGGAAATACCAATCTGTTTTGCAACTGATGATAATTATGTTCCATTTTTATCAATAGCAATTGCATCTCTTCTTGATAATTCATCAACAGAAAATTTTTATAGAATTTTTGTTCTCATAACTCAACTTAAAGCAGATAATATTGAAAAAATCAAAAAGCTTGAAAAGCCTAATTCTTCAATAGAATTCGTTTCGCTTGCTAAAGAGCTTGATAAAATTCAGGGTATGTTCCATCTTCGTGATTATTATTCTAAGGAAACATATTATAGAATCTTCATTCCTAACCTTTTCCCTCAGTACAAAAAAGTACTTTATCTTGACTGCGATATTACAGTTCTTGGCGATATAAGCGAACTTTATAACACTCATATTCATGGATTTTATGTTGGTGCCGCACAGGAAGAAGTAATGCAGACCTTTGAGGTTTTTGGTAATTACGTAGAAAAGGCAGACGGCATTAACCGTAAAAATTATTTTAACGCCGGTATTCTTCTTATCAATTGCCGTCGCTGGCGAAATAAATTCATTGCGGAAAAATTTGTTGATTTATTGAACCGCTATAAATTCCGTGTTGTTCAGGATGAAGATTACTTAAACGTTCTCTGTAAAGGACATGTAAGAAGTATTCCTCTTGGCTGGAATAAAACATCATATAAAAACGAAGCTTTCGACGACAAAGACCTTCGCCTTATCCACTGGAAAATAAACTGGCGCCCATGGAAATATAAAAATGTTCTTTACGAAGAATATTTCTGGAAATATGCAAAGATGACTGATTTTTATGATCAGCTTATTCAGATGAGAGATTCCAGAACTCAGGCAGACTTTGACAAAGATGAACTTCTTATGAAGAATCTTGAAAAGATGGCTGAAGAAGATGCTAACGATCCCAAAAACTATCATAACACCCAGGGTAAAACCGGAAGTGTATGGTGGCTTTATGATAAACTGAAGAAATTTATCAGAATCAGAAAGCTTTTACGCATCAAGGCTTATAAGACAAAAAGAAAATGAGCGAATTAAATAACGAAACAAAAATTGAGAAAAATCCTCAGAGACTTGCTGTTCTAAAAAGAATAGAAGAATACGAAAAAAAAGGCTGGTGGTCAAAAGATGTAGAAGATGACCCTCCAACCATTCCTCTTACCCCAGACAAAGTTGATTATCTGAATAAAAAGCTTTCAAATAAAATTGCAACTTTTTTTGTAAACAAAGGCGCAAAAAGATTTATCAATAAGCTTGTAAAAAATAATCAGATGATTATTAAGGAAATCAAAGGGCTTGAAAATTATGAAGCAGTTAAAGATTCCGGAGTAATCATTACATGTAATCATTTTAATGCATTTGATAACTTTGCTATTCATTATGCTCTTTTCCCATATATGTATAACAGAAGCGGCAAAGTTCTCTGGAAAGTAATCCGCGAAGGAAATTATACAAACTTCCCTGGCCTTTACGGCTTTTTCTTCCGTCACTGCAACACACTTCCTTTGAGCGCAAATTTTTCTACAATGAAAAATTTTATGAAGGCTATGAAAGTACTTCTTGAACGCGGTGAAAAAGTTCTTGTATATGCAGAACAGGGAATGTGGTGGAATTATAGAAAACCTCGTCCTCTGACTGCCGGAGCATTTAAATTTGCCGTAGAATCAAATGTCCCTGTTCTTCCAATTTTTATTACAATGGAAGATTCAGACTTGATTGATGGAGACGGCTTTCCTGTACAGAAATATACAATCAATATTCTTCCTGCAATCTATGCTGATTCTTCAAAAAATTCTAAAGAAAACATGGAAGAAATGAAGAATAAAAATTACCAGGCCTGGGTAAAAGTTTATGAGGACTTCTATAAAATGCCTCTCGTTTATTCTACAGAAAATGAGGCAAAGTAATGAAGCATCCCAGTACAATCTATTATAAAGATGAACTGAATGATGAATTTGCCGGAGATAACTTAGTTCCAAGAAAAATTGATGAAACTTACTGGTACGGCGATAATTCACTATATTTTAAATTCATGCGCCTTTTCTGGTATAGGATTTTTGCACACCCGCCGGCAATTGCATTTTTGCTTTTAAAATATCATCACAAAATTGTAAACCGTAAAGTAATGAAGCCTTACAAAAAACAGTCTATTTTTGTTTTTGCAAATCATACTAACAATATTTGTGATGCGCTTATTCCATCAATGGTAAGTTTTCCTCATTCAACTTATATTGTAGTAAACGCCAATAACGTTTCTATTCCAGGACTCAGAAGAATTACACATTTTCTTGGAGCACTTCCATTACCTGATAATATGGCGGCTACAAAAAATTTCATGAATACGCTTAAGCTTCGTGTAAGCGAAGGTGCTTCTATAATGATTTATCCTGAAGCTCATATCTGGCCCTTTTACACAAAGATAAGACCTTTTGCCGATTCTTCTTTCCGCTACCCTATTCAGTATGGCTGTCCTGTATTCTGTTTTACAAACACATACCAGAAACGAAGATTCTCAAAGACTCCTCGTATTGTTACTTATATAGACGGGCCATTCTTCCCGGATGAAAACCTTGAAAGAAAAGAGAGACAGGCTGATTTACGAAACCGTGTTTATGAAGCAATGTGCGAAAGAAGTAAAATGAATAATGTTGAGCTGATTAAATACGTTAAGGCAACTGAAGATAACAAGGAGAACTGATTTATGCGTAATATAATGTTCTGCGGAAACTCAAAAGTTTTTGACGGTGTTCTCACCTGTATGCTTTCCATTTTCAAGCGGACTGAAACAAAAGAACCTTTTACAATTACAATCCTTACAATGGATGTTTCTCATCTTAATCCGGCTTATACAGCAATTGATGATAAGATGATTTCTTTCCTTGATAAAGTTGCTAAAAAATATAATCTAGAAAATCTTGTACGCAAAATTGATGTAACTGATATTTATAAAAAAGAGTTTGCAAACAGTCCTAACGAACAGTGCTATTGTTCACCCTATACCTTGATCCGTCTTTTTGCAGATTTAATTCCTGGAATGCCTGAAAAGTTTTTGTATCTGGACATCGATATCATGTTCAATAAAGATATCTGCATGCTTTATGATATTGATATTACAGATTATGAATATGCAGCTGCCAACGATCATTACGGAAAATATCTTATCCGTCCTGATTACATTAATGCTGGTGTACTTCTTTTTAATCTTACTAAATGCCGTGAAACAGGACTTTTTGAAAAGGCTCGTAATCAGATAAAAACAAAGAAGTGGCTTTTCGCAGATCAGGATGCCTTGTGGCACAGTACAACAAAAAAGAAAATCATATCTCAGAAATTTAATGATCAGAAATTCCTCTGGCCAAAATGGACTGTAGTAAGACATTTTTCAAAACGTCTTTTCTGGCTGCCATATCCTCATACGGCAAATATCAAGCAGTATCACGTAACAAAAGTCCACACAGTTTTTAAATATGACCAATTCGATGATATTCTTTATGAATATATTTATTTGAAGGGAGTATTTGAAAATTCGTAAAAGATTGTCCGGTAACCCTTCGACAAGATCAGGATCCGCCGGACTATGACACAGGGCTTTCAGTTGGAAAATGACACAAAAACTTATTTTCCTATGTCTTTTCCACGCGGGCCGAAAGCTCTCTGACGTTCTCGAACTTTCTGAATAATCGGATTTCCACTTTCCAGCAGATCAATTAAATCCCAGTGCCAGTCTAAGTCACTTTCAGGAAATAAAGCCGGAGGATCCGGTTTACGACGAGAGTTTGCATCCTTTACTATTTTTATGAGCTCTTCAAAAGTTTCCTTATCTGCAAGTTCTTTCAAATAAGGCTCTTCTTTTTTTGTAAAGACAGAAGCGTCATCATTAAAAATATAATCATCAGCTTTATACTTAAAAGCTTTTACAGTATTACGAACTTTTTTACTTCTTCCCGAAACACAGCTGTAATTAGTTTCACAACTTCTTAAATGTTTTGGAATCTGATATGTATCATCTTTATAAATAAAAGAAATATAATCAGTTGAATAATCCATATCAGTTCGCCAATAACGTATGTCGTAAAGTTTATTGCCGTCAATAATATAACCTGTAATATTTTCCGGAAGGCTTTGCGGACTTATCATAAATCCTTTTGAAGGAGCAATTCCACGGTAAAAGTTCCAGCTTTTATTTTCATCAATTTCAGCAGGAATATCCTTTTCAAAATATGAAAGATATATTGAGCCATCAATTAATAAAAATGGAATAGTATTCTTCTGCCAGCCTGAATAAGCAAGATCCAGAGATCCATAAAGTGAATTTGCAGTTTCTGTCAGTTGTAGATTTTTAATATAAATATGTTCTGCATTACGTGCATTTGCGGTGTTTCTTACCCGGGCTTCTTTTTTTGAATAATCTTCAGGTTCTGCAGCACGATTGAGATACCATCCGTAATAGGTTTTTAATATTACAACTAGCTGAGGATCTTCCTGGTCATTCTGCTCAAAAAAAACATAGCGGTCTTTAGATTCCCATATTCCTAAAAGTTTTGAAGGAAGAGTTTCAGCAAAGATAAATGAGAATAATAAAAAACAAAACAGTGAAACAAAAATCTTTTTCATCAATTAAATTATCGGCATAAATAAATATTCTCGCCATCTGATTTGTATTTTACTAAGACAAAGGCACTACTTTAAAAGATTACTTATTTCATTTATAATTTAATTATGACTTATCTGGCAAAAATTGGGGAATTGACTCTTAAAGGGTCTAATATTCAGGAATTTGAAAATCTATTAAAACATAATGCAGCAAAATATCTGGAAGGAACGGGGGCAAAAATTACTCTCCGGGCCGGCCGTCTTTATATTGAATGTGAAGAAAACGCTCAAGAAAAAGTTGAGTTTACCTTAAATCACCTGATTGGTATTACCGGATGGGCAAAGGCTACAGTCTGTGAAAAAACAATTGAAGCAATCAGTAAGGCTGTTTTTGATATTGCAAAACTTGAAGCTGACCGTGGTTGTAAAACTTTTAAGATTGATGCCCGCCGTGCAGATAAAAGCTTTCCAATGAACTCTTATGAAATCTGCTGTGAAGCAGCAGGTGATGTTGAAGCTATAATGAAGGTTGATGTTCACAAACCTGATACTATCATCTATGTTGAAGTACGTGGAAAATGCTTTGTTTATGTTGATTCAAACATCGGCTGCCGCGGTCTTCCAGTTGGCTGTAGTGGACGCGGACTTTTACTTTTGAGCGGAGGTCTTGATTCACCTGTAGCCGGCTATCGTATGCTTCGTCGCGGCATGAAAATTGAATGCTGCTATTTTCATTCATATCCATATACTTCTGAAGAAGCAAAACAAAAGGTTGTAACACTTGCCCAGAAGCTTGCCTACTACGGAATTACAGTTTACCTTAACGTTATTCCATTTACAGATGTTCAGATGAAGATTAAAGAAAAAGCTCCTGAAGCCTGGTCCACTCTTATGCTTCGTGTCTGCATGATGAAGGTAGCAAACCGTCTTGCCGCACGCTGTAAAGCAAAATGTATTATTACCGGTGAAAGTGTAGGACAGGTTGCAAGCCAGACAATTGAAAACATGACTGTAACCGAACACTTTGCTGAGTTCCCTCTTCTCCGCCCTCTTTGCGGAATGGACAAAGAAGAAATCATTAAAGACTCATATTTTATTGATACTTATGAAACTTCGATTCTTCCTTATGAAGACTGCTGTGTTCTATTCAGCCCGAGACATCCTGTTTTGAGAGGACAGCCAGAAGATGCTGAAGAGATTTACAAAAATCTTGAAGTTGATGAACTGATTGAAAAGTCTTATAAAGAAAGAGAAATTATTAAACTGACCGCGTGTGGAGAACCGGACTGGAAAACAGATAACTAGAATCAGGGTGGGAGAAAATGAAAGCAGTTGAAAAACAATTAATTTATACACTTCTCAAAACTGCAGATGCTTATGAATGCGGATATACGCGCGAAAAGTTTTCCGTAGAACCGGTATTTTCTGATGATACAAAAAATACGGTGGTTGAGCCTGTCGAAACTACCGCAGAAAAAAGTGCACCAGGGGTAATTTCGACAAGCTCAATCCCCCCTGATACAAACTCAATCACCACAGATAATACTGAATCTCACTCACTTGCTCTTGATGAACTCAATGCTAAGATTCTACGCTGTACTCGATGTGGACTTGCAAGAACCCGTAACAATGTAGTTCCAGGTATGGGAGTTGAACATCCTGATGTTCTTGTTATAGGAGAAGGTCCTGGACACGATGAGGATATGCAGGGTCTGCCATTTGTAGGAAAGGCAGGAATTCTTCTTGACCGTATGCTCGCAGCAATCAATCTCGACAGAAAGACAAACTGTTATATTGCAAATATCGTAAAATGCCGTCCACCGGAGAATCGAAATCCTCTTCCTGATGAACAGGCAGCCTGTTTCAGTTTTCTTGAAGCACAGATTCATATTCTCAAGCCAAAAATGATTTTGTGTATGGGAAAAATTGCCATCGAAAAACTGATGAATCAGAATATACCAATTACACAGGCTCATGGAGAGTTTTTTGAATATAACGGCATTCCTGTTATGCCAACCTATCACCCGAGTGCTCTTTTGCGTAACGAAGAATTAAAACGCCCGGCCTGGGAAGATCTTAAGAAATTCAAACGACGTCTTGACGAAATTAAAACTAACTAACGGCAGGTAGTTAATGCAGTATCTTGAAGTAATCCTGAACCTGCCTGTAAACCAGGGCTTCACATATTCTTATATTCCGCCGGAAAAAGAAAAACCAGAACTTATTCCAGAAATAGGAAAACGTGCCGAAATCATGTTCGGCAATAAAAAAACTCAAGGCTTTATCATAAATATCTCTGATAAAATTCCAGAAAGCTGCCCCGTAGAACCTTCAAAAATTAAACCGATCAAACGGGTTATAGATAAAGAACCTCTATTTGGGAAAGAACTTATTGAAATGGCAAACTGGATTGCAAGGTATTATCTTTGCACTCTTGGTGAAGCAGTTTTTTCTATGATTCCAAGCGGCAGACGTGATTCAAGTGCCGGTGGTTTTGGATTTGAAGAAGAAGTCGGCGAAAAGAAAAAGAATGAACTTTCTGAAGAACAGAAACGGGCTGTAGAAGAGATTCTTAATTCCAATGGATTGCTTCGCTCCGCTCGCAATGACACGGTGATTTCGACAGGCTCAACCACCGCTGGTATAGGCTTATCCTCTGCTGACAGGGATAAACATACATCTTTATTCCATTATCTTTATGGTCCAACCGGGTCTGGCAAAACTGAAGTATTTCTCTCTCTTGCAGAAAAAATTCTTGAAACAGGAAAAGGAGTTATATATCTTGTTCCAGAAATCGGACTTACTGCTCAGGTTGTTCAGGCAGTTAGCCAGCGTTTTGGAAACACAGCAGCCGTTCTTCATTCAGGACTTACTCCTTCGCAGAGATTAAGTGAATGGCATCGTATAATGCATAAAGAAGCTCGGGTTGTCGTTGGAGCCCGCTCAGCAGTTTTTGCCCCGGTTCCTGATCTTGGCTTAATCATAATTGATGAAGAACACGATGGTTCTTACAAATCCGGAAATAATCCGCGATATCATGCTCGTCAGGTTGCGATGCACCGCTGTACAACATTAAAGATCCCCCTTCTTATGGGAAGTGCAACACCAAGTGTAGAAGCCTGGTATGGAATGCAGAATGGCTCGATAAAAAAGCATCTGCTTACAAAAAGACTTGCCGGTGGCGAAATGCCTCATATTTCCTGCATTGATCTTAGTTATTATCCTGGAGATGGATGTATTTCAAAACCTCTTGAAGATGCAATAAACAAAACGCTTTCAAAAGGGCATCAGACAATATTGTTTTTGAACCGCCGCGGCTTTACTCATTTTTTCAGATGCAATCAATGCGGATACGAGCTAGTCTGCAAAAACTGTTCGGTTCCACTTACCTATCATAAATCTGAAAACAGGCTTCGCTGCCATTACTGCGGTTGGTCAACTTATCCGCCAGAAAGCTGCCCGCAGTGCGGATCCCTTGATATCGGAAGTTCAGGATTTGGTACAGAATACATAGAAGCAGAAACCCGCGCAAAATTTCCTAACGCCCGCATCGTACGGCTTGATACCGACATACTCAAAAATAAAGAAGAACTGATTTCAACACTTGAAGATTTCCGTAACGGGAAATACGACATTATGCTTGGAACACAGATGGTCGCAAAAGGTTTGAATTTTCCCAAGCTTGAACTTGTAGGTGTAATACTAGCAGACGCCGGCCTTCATATGCCGGATTTCCGTGCAGGAGAAAGAACCTTCTCATTAATCACACAGGTTGCAGGAAGAGCCGGCCGCTACTTCCCGGACGGCAAAGTTATTGTACAAACTTACAGCCCTGGTAAAGGGCCTGTTCTTTATGCCTGCCAGAATCGTATAGAAGATTTTTACGGAAGCGAACTTGCAGAAAGAGAAATGCTGGATTTCCCTCCATTCAGCCGTCTGCTCCGTCTTGTATTCCGAAGTTTCAATAAAAGCCTTGCAGCAGAAACAGCACACGACGCAGTAAAAATTCTCTCGGAAGGCGCACCCCGCGGAATGGAAATTATTGGCCCTGCTGAATGTCCTATTGAAAAAATCAATTCTTCATGGCGATATCAGATTCTTTTAAAAGGTACGTCAATTATTCCACTACAGACGGCAGCACGTAAACTGCTCTTTGATTATACCCATAATCAGAATGTTTATATTGAATATGATGTTGATCCGGTGAGTCTGCTGTAGTTATAAGCTATTAGTCATAAGCTTTTAGCTATTAGCTTTTAGCTTTTCTACACATGTCTTCTTATTCCATCAAATTTGATTTCGTATAAGAAAAGTCCGGTTGGAGGTGCGGTAACTCCTGCTTTTTTACGGTCTTTTGCTTCAAGGATTTTTTTCATTGCATCTTCAGGAGCATTTTCTTTATCAAGGTTTACAAGAGTTCCTGTCAAGGTTCTTACCATCTTCCACAAAAAGGCATTCGCTTCAATTTCAAAAACAAGAAGCTCTTTACCCCATCGGTCTTTCTGCAGGAAAAATCTTGCACTATCGATATAACGGTTATTTGACAGGCTGTCATCTCCGCTTGCAGCAAAAGAAGAACAATCTAATTCTCCATGAAGACATTCGCAGAATTTATTAAGACGCTGTAAATCCGGAGTATAGTTTTTTACCCGCCAGCAAAAACGTAGATTATCGGCAGTAACATTTCCATTTAATTCAGTAGAAATGAAATAGCGGTATACACGGCTGGTTGCTGTTTTTCTTGCACTGAAATCTTCAGGCACTTCGCGTGCATCCACGATTCTTACATCATCAGGGAGAAAGGCATTAAGGGCACGGACATAATTTTCTGCCGGCATTGAGTCTACTGGAGAATAAAAATTTGCAACCTGGCCTACAGCATGAACTCCGCTATCTGTACGGCCTGAACCATAAAGTGTAGTTTTTTCTTTATGGATTTTTTCAAGAGCTTTTTCTATTTCGCCCTGTACAGTACGCCCAGCCTCACCGCCACCAGCATCGTCCTGACGCTGCCAGCCGCAGAATTCTGTACCGTCATAAGAAATTGTCAGGAGGATGTTACGCATGAAGACCGCCTGCTGTAATTTTAGAATTCATCATCATTTACAAGCTTAGAAAGATTGTCGTAAAGATTACGGGCATGTTCCAGAAGCGGACCTGGTTTATTTTTTGATGATTTACCCAGACCAAAGATTCGTGCAATAGCAGTCTTTGATTCACTGAGTTTTTTGAGGCGCATCTGAATATCATCCTGCTGACCATATTTATACTCAAGAAGACCACACAGATAAATTACACCATCCCATCCATAGTTCTTATCAATATCTGGTCCCATATTATTCAATGTTGAACTTTTTTCAACACGCTCAGTTTCATTAATTACTGCCTGCTGATAAAAGAACAAAGCCTTACTGTAGAACATTTTCGAAATAATATTGAAATTATGTCCCGCACAATGCTGATTAATTTCATCAGTAAGCCAGGCAAGACGCAGAGAAAGAATTGCCTTTTTCATTGTTGGAAGTGTATAAGCGCCCATATCATCATAAGTCATAAGTGCAAGATAATACATGGCAGTTCCATCATACAAAGTACGCTCATGTTTTAAATTGAAATACGGGAAAATTTCTTCGCAGGCCTTCTTTCGTTTTTCTGAATGCTCGTAAAGTTTATCCGCATCATCAGGATCCATTTTTTCTGTATAATCATTCCACAAAAGCGCAGTATAACAGTTTGGGCAGACACCAATTTCATAAATCAAAGGATAAATACGGCCGAACTTGGCAGAAGGCTCGTAAATACGGTGGAGCTCTTCTGTAAGGCCACCGGCAATCATACGACCATTACCGCTTCGCATAACTTCGCGTTCAAAAGCTTTTTTGCACACAGGGCACGGAACCTTATCTTTAGACCAGTATGAAATACTTGCCTTTTTTTCCGGTGCTCCTTTTTTTGATGTTGTTGCCATATCTTCCCCCTGTGTAAGCAGCTTTCTGCCTTACTTTTTTTCTAAAATTACAAAGGCAACTGCATATTCTTTTTCGTGACTAAGACTTACAAAAGCCGTGCACTCGCCTAACCTCTCTTTCATTAAAGAAAGAGCCGCCCCTTCTATATTAAGCAAAGGTTTACCTTTGCTGTCGTTTGTAATATAAACTTCTTTCAAACTAAAGCCGTTTATACCTGTTCCTAGAGCCTTTGAAAAAGCTTCTTTTGCCGCAAAACGAACTGCATAATGCTGACATTTTGCTGAGTCAGATTTTGCAGAAGACACTTCTTTTTCATTAAAGAAACGTTCAATCATTTCCGGATTCTGAACCCATTTTTCAAAGCGTTTAACTTCTGCAATGTCAGTTCCAATTCCAGCTATCATTGACCTTCTCCCGAAGCTTCTCCTGCTGTTTCATCTTTATTTTCAGTTTTTATAATTACATTTACAGTCAGTTCTTCATCTGATTTTTCAATTAACTGAAGGTTTGCAGGAAGAACATAACGAAGCGGAAGCTCATAAGTACCCGGTTCAGTTATATCATGCATATTGATTTGAACGGCATGCTTTGAAAGAATGTATTCTTCGAGTACAGGCATGTTTCCTGAAAGCTTAAGGGTAATCAAAGGAAGTTCACCACTTATTTCCAGTTTATCATCAAGATTTAAAACCTCAACAGGAACAGAATCAAAAATACGTTCCATTACTTTTGGTCTTACAGATATTTCAGCTTTAAATGGGCCTTCATCCATAACAGTAAGAAGCTTATTCAACTGCTGGAAAGAAGTTTCTGCAGAAAAATTTATTTCTGCATTTGAAACATTAATTCTTGTTGTATAAATATGTTCAGTTGCATTAACAATTGATTCCGGTCCTGCAATTTCTACAGTTGAAGGGCTCATAGAAATTGTATCAATTTCATAACCATGTGCAACTTCGCCAACTACAGAAGGCTTTAAAGGAACATATTTTATTGCCTTACGATCTACATCAATAGTTATAGAATCATCCTTAATTTTTACTTCAAAAGGATCATATTCCATAAGACTGTCTGAAAGAGTAATTTTTACAGGAAGCTTATAAGTTCCCTTTTTTGTAATAGCATCAAGTGAAACCGATGCTGAAATATCAGTTGGCAATACAGATTTAATTGTTTCATCACCAGCGCGTACAGTTATAGAAACTGATTCAGGAACATTGCCAACGTGCATTACCATTCCGTCTTCAATAATCTGCAAAGGAACAACAAAAGTTTTTGAATCAATTAATGAAGCCTGATGGAAGAAATAAAGAAAGATTGCGATTATAAGACAGATTACTTTTGCAGGCCATTTGTCGAGGATATTATCAAGCAAACGTTTTTTGTTCATCTACAGTATCCTCCAGTACTTGAGCTTCAGAAGTAATTTCAAGAAGATTTTCAAGAATCTTTCGAACTTCTTCAACAGAAAGGTCATAATTTAATTTTGAATCATAAGCAAGGCTAAGAGCTCCAGTCTCTTCTGAAACAACAAGAACAACAGCATCAGAAACTTCAGAAAGACCAAGAGCGGCACGGTGTCGTGTACCAAAAGTTTTCTTGATTGTATAGTTTTCACTTGTCGGAAGGAAACATCCGGCAGCAATAAGCTTACCGCCCTGAATAAAACAAGCACCATCATGAAGTGATGTATCTTTTCCAAAAATAGTAATAAGAAGACTTGAAGAAAGATCTGCGTTTAATCGGGTTCCAGTCTGAATGATATTTTCAAGCTGAGTATGACGCATAAAAACTGCAAGCATACCACGCTTCTGCTGAGAAAGCATTTCTGCTGCAATAAGTACAGCATCTACATAAGTATGCTTTGAACGGGTACCAAAAGCGAACCATCCGTTTTGTCCGATGCGGATAAAAAGCTTACGGATTTCCGGCTGGAAGATAAGTGCAAACCCAATTACAAGAGCCGGCGCGATGATGTTCATAATCCATAAGAGAGTCTGGAGTTTTAAGAGAACAGCCACACCGTATACAATAACGACGATTAAAAGCGACTTGAGCATCTGTACGCCATTTGTTTTAGAAATAAAGTCATAGGCTTTGTACAGAATAAAAGTCATAACTGCAATATCGAGAAAAGGTCTTATAAAATTGTAAAGATATAAGATTCTGTCAAAACCGAGCATCTATATTTCCTGTATTAATGAAAATTGATTGTAAGCGTGAACCCGATGCAAAAAAACGGAATGATGTTTTTTTGCATCGGAACCCCGCCTACATCAATTTTCAAAATATAGTTAAATTATACTATATTATCGGAGATTTTTCATCACATTTAACGTGTCTATTGCAGAAGAAACATCGTGAACGCGGATTATTTTTGCACCATTTTGAACGGAAATCATATCTGCAGCGAGAGTTCCTGCAAGACGTTCTTCTGCCGGGCGGCCAGTCATATCTCCGATACAGCGTTTACGTGAAAGTGCCATCAAAACAGGATAACGTCCAGCACAGATTGAAAGAGGTTCTTTTATAAGATTCAGATTCTGCTCAGTAGTTTTTCCAAAACCAATTCCAGGATCTAAAATGATTTTATCTGACGCTACTCCGTTCGCAAGACAGAAAACTGCACGCTGGCCAAGAAAATCTGAAACTTCATTAACTGCGGCTGGGCCTGTATGCATAAGAATTACAGAAACTCCGCTTTTTGCAATAAATAAAGCAGATTCTTTTGAAGGCTCTCCGGCAGAGGCTGCAGTACCGTCCGAAGATTTTTCATCTTCGCCATTAGTTTTTTGTGCACCGCTAAGAGCCGTTACATCATTCCATATATCAGCGCCGGCAGCAAAGGCAGCCTTAAATACATCTAGTTTTGTCGTATCTACAGAAATCGGGATGCTTGATTCTCGGCGCACAGCCTGGATTACAGGAATAATACGGGCAATTTCTTCTTCTACTGAAACTGGCGTATAGCCTGGACGGGTTGATTCTCCGCCGATATCGAGGATGTCGGCCCCTTCTTTTATCAGCTGCAGGGCTCTTTCAGCGCCGCCGCGGCTTTCTGCATAGAAGGAATCTGGAGTTGCATTTACGATGCCCATTACAAAGGCTGGCCGTTCGGTTGCGGCGCGCTTTAAGCCAAACTTTAATTGCAGCATTCTTTTACCGCCTTTTTGATGTGAGACGGAGAAAGTCCTGCCATCTCAAGAACTTCCTCGCGTGATCCATGATTATAGAATTTATCTCCAAAACCAAGCAGACGGAAATTTTTCATACCCTTAGCAGCAAGAATTCCTGAAAGATATTCACCTATTCCGCCAATAATAACGCCGTCTTCTACAAATACAAATCCGTCATATTTGGAAGCAAGTTCAATAAAATAGGTCTCATCAAAAGGCTTAATAAAACGAAGCAGATAGACATCTGCATAACCGCCGTCTAGAAGAACTGCTCGAACAGCCTTCTGCACTTCACTGTACATTCCGCCGGTAGCAACAATAAGAATCTTTTTCTTTTTGGCTTCAAGTTCTGCTTCACTGATATTTTCAATAACAAATTCAGTACAAGGAATAAATATACCTCGTCCAAGCTCAACAGGCGACTTCATTTGAGGCACTTCTGTAGGACAGGTAAGTTTTGGATATCTGATTACAACAGAAGTTCCTTTTTCCACAGCCCATTCAAAACAAAGCTTCAAATCAGCTGCACTGCAGACAGTCATTATTTCAAGTTCCGGAATCGGACGGAAAAGTGCAATATCATAAATTCCCTGATGAGTTACACCATCACTTGGAACAGCACCCGCACGATCCAGCATAAATACAGCATGAGATTTCTGCAGTGCAATATCATGAATCATCTGATCTACAGAACGCTGCATAAAGGTTGAGTAAATACAAACAACAGGAACTTTTCCACCCTTACTGAGACCACCGGCAAAAGTTACTGCATGTTCTTCTGCAATTCCAACATCAAAAAAGCGTTCTGGAAATTTATGAGAAAAAGCAGAAAGTCCGGTTCCCTTAGCCATAGCAGCTGTGATTGTAACAATATCCCTGTTTTTTTCACCTTCTTCGATAATCAGATTACTGAAGGCTTCTGTAAAACTTTCTGTATCAAATTTTTCTACTGTTCCATCGCTTATCTGGAAAGGCCCGATACCATGAAACAACTCAGGATTATTTTCTGCAGGACTATAACCCCGGCCCTTTTTTGTAACAACATGAACAACAACAGGTCTGTGTAAGTTACTTACTCGGCGGAATTGTTTTTCAAGGGCCGCTATATTGTGACCATCCAATGGACCTACATATTCAAAACCAAGATCAACAAAAAGATTATTAGTAAGGAATAAACCTTTTAAAGCACGCTTTAATCTGAAAATTATTTTTTCCAGGCGATGTCCAAGATATGGAATCTTATCTATTGCCTTATCAACTTTATATCTGAAGGTCTGATATCCTGCAGTCATTGTAAGGCGGCTAAGATAGCGCGAAACAGAACCTGTATTATGGTCAATGGACATCTGATTATCATTCAAAACTACAATCAGATTTTTGCAAAGCTGCCCTGCATGAGAAAGACCTTCAAAAGCCATGCCACCTGTAAGAGCTCCGTCTCCAATAACAGCAATAACCTTTCCCTTATTGCCATTAAGTTCGCGAGCAGTAAGAAGGCCTAAAGCAGATGAAATTGATGTAGAAGAATGACCGTTTATAAAATAATCATGAGGACTTTCATTTTTGTTTGTAAAACCTGAAAGACCGTCTTTTTTACGTAAGGTTGGAAATTCTCCATAACGGCCTGTAAGAAGTTTATGAGTATAACACTGATGACTTACATCCCATACAATTGCATCATCAGGACTATTGAAAACACGATGAAGTGCTATTGTTAACTCAACTACGCCAAGATTACTTGCAAGATGACCGCCGTTTTTACCAACAACATTAATAATAGTCTGGCGGATTTCCTGAGCAAGCTTCTTTAATTCTTTTTGAGAAAGCTTTTTTATGTCTTCCGGCGAATGAATCTTAGAAAGTAAAATTTTAATGCTCCCACAAACTTAAAGGTAAAAAAAAGACCGCGTAAATAGTAATACGCGGTCTTTCAACACATAGTCTCGACCTAAAAACTACTTGCTCTTATGTCGATTACGTCTAAGCATCTTCTTTCGCTTATGTGTCGCCATCTTCTGGCGCTTTCTTTTCTTTCCACAAGGCACGATGGCACTCCTTAAAACTTATATATAAGTTTTTACATTATGCAGATTTTAGGTACTTGTGTCAATAGACGAAGGTCATTTTTAATTTGATTTATGCACAATACGAAAACCTGTAGCATTATTACTTTCATAAGGACGCATATTAATGTTTCGATAAGAAACAGTACATTCAGAAGCAGTTGAACTCCATCCTCCACCGCGTACAACACGATATTCACCAGAAGAAGGTCCTGTCTGACTGGTTGTGCTATCTATAGTTCCTTTCCAGTCCCAGCACCATTCAAACACATTCCCACTTAAATCAAATATTCCATAAGAATTTGATGAATTAGTTCCTGAGTTTTTTGAAGTTCTAACTACATGTGTTTTACTAAGACTATTTCCACTATACCAGGCAACTGAATCCTTATCATCACTGCCACTGTAAATTGTCTGCACTCCATAAAGATTACAGCTGCGTGCTAAATATTCCCATTCAATTTCTGTAGGCAGTCTCCAGCCATCTGCAGTCTCATTAAATACTGCAGAATTCCAGGTTGCATTATTTGCTGTTGGAATACTTGAATACGCAAAGTTTTTCCAGTCATCATAACTTATTCCAGAAATTGTATAAGCCAGAGCTTTTCCTTCCATTGCGCTTCTTTTATTACAATAGGCAATAGCTCCATACCAGTTTACATAATAAACCGGATAATCATCCCCCCAACCTTTATTGTCCGGGTTTATATCTTTCTGTTCTTTACCAAAAACATCTTTCCATTCTTTCTGAGTAACTTCATGATCACTTACCAGTAAACGAGGAATTGAAACCATACGTCCATTAAATACCTGACTTTCTGAAGAACTCAGATTTGCAGCATAACTTCCATAATTAGAATAAACATAACCTAATGGCTTTGAATTCAAATCCATATAGTATTCTTTATCACTTGTTAAACCATTTTGAATTTTTACAATATTGCTGTAACGGTTGAGCTCTCCTTCTAAAGAATAGAATGTAACTACAACATAATATAAACCGGCTTCAACATTACATGTATATTGAACATATTTCATTTCGTCTTCGGTAACAGAATAAAGGTCTCTTTTATCCACCTCTTCCATTGAAGGATATTTACTGAAAGTTGCAGTTATTTTATTTACAAAAGAGGAATATTGTGAATATTTAATCTTTAATCTTAATGAACCTGAAGAATTATATATATTAGAAATATTAAATTTAACTGGAGTAGATGTATTGGCAGTTATTGTAACATTTTTTGTATCTTCAAAATTCTGGTAATTATATATAAGTTCAATTTTTAATTCCCATTCACCAGGAACCAGTGAAATTCTGGAAGTTGCCCTCATTGAAGTATAATCATCCCATGAGCCCAGCGGCATTTTTAAGCCACCAGACTTTGTACCATATAATCTTATATATGTAATTTTTGAAGTATCAATCTGGGGATATATAGTACGGACAATTTCACTTACATCTGAATCTTCAGAGTCATTTATTGATAATGAGATATAGCCTACATTTTGTTCTTCTACAGGTTGCTGTAATGAACAGGAAAGACCGGTAACAAATAAAAGAGTAAAAAATAATAATGCGAGTTTTAACCAATTAAGTTTAGATATCATTGTTTATTCTCCCTAATATTTGTATATCTGTGTATAATAAGAGAATACACTATCATCTTTAGAAACAATAAGCATAACGTCGTGTGTACCATTTGCCCATGATGACATATCAAAGCTTACAGAATTCTGATTACTATATGCTGTCTGAATTACCCCATCCAGATGCCATTCATAAGAAGTGTAATTCTCATCTGCAGTAAAGGTGACGGTATTTCCAACAGTTACCCGTGATACATAAATATCAGATTCTGGAAGGACAGTAAACGTAAAATGTCCTCCTTCTTCTCCATTAGGCGTATATTTTGCATATAATTCTACATAAAGACCAAATTCACCAAAGTTTTGTTCATTGAATACTGTGTTAAAGTCAAATGGAGTCTCACGGAACACATTTTTCATTAACAAACTATTCCATTGTTTTTGATACCAGCCATCAAAAGTATATCCAGGAAGCTCTGGTGCAGAAGAAGGGCAAGTTGCAGTATGATTCCATTCAACAGACTGTTCTGAACCATAAATATTATACGGGCCATCACCTGAACCATTATCATACATAAATGACAATCTATATACTTTAGCAACCCAATATACATAAATAGATTTATCTTCAAGAATACCTTCGGTTATAAAAGGATCATTTCCACCAAGAGAATAATTATAACCACCCCATTCCGAATAACCTAAATTGTTAACATCCGCATTTGAAGACAAATCAAAGCCTTTAACCTGGCGTCCCGTTCTAGTCCATGTCCAGCGAATTTCGTCAGATCCATAATCGGAAGCTTTATAATATCTTCCAACCTGTATATGAGCACCACGACCATAATGTACAGCTAAGCTGCGTGAAGAATCTTCTGTATCATAATAAGTAACAGTTACGACATCTGTTGTCCATACTGCATATAAATCAATACACTCTGTAATGTTGTCAATATAATCATTATAATAATACTCAGGGACAGAAGCAGAAGCATCTCGTGCCCAGCCGACGAAACCATAACCGGAACGTTCTTCCCACATATAATCTCTGAAGTTATAATAATCAATCTGGTATTCTTCTGATTTTCCCAAATAGGTCCGATCTGTTCCATCATTACTATGATAAGTTACCGTGATTACCGGAGCCCATTTTGCATACAATGTCAAATCACTTTTTATTACTGAATAGCGGTTAAATTCATTTTCAAACTCAGGATCAAGATACCAGCCTTTGAAATTATATCCCTGCTTAGTAATTCCACACCAATTTTGATAATCACTATAATTAACCGTATTTCCATAAGGCACTACAACAGTTTCAATTGTTTCATCACAATCTGTTACAAAATTGATATAACATTTTTTAACCCACATTGCGTAAATACTTATTTCTTCAGGCAAAACACGCATTGCAGTTATATGAGCTTTGTAATCATATATAAAGGCTGTCGGATCTGCACTACGATATTCTGGTTTTAAATTCCATCCGGCAAGCAGATAGTCAGTTCTTGAGTATTCCGGGAATGAAGTCTGATATATCATGTCACCTATGTTATAAGTAAATTCCTGATATTGAGCATCTGGTTCAAGAGACTCGTAAAATGTAACTTTACTTGTAAGCTGTGGTTCAATGATTGTTTTGATATCTCCACCAAAATTGATATTATCACAGCTGGTAAATGTAATAAGGAATAAAGTCAGAAGAGTATATATAAAACTGAATTTTATTTTCAATGCTTTTATCATTTCATTCCTCCGATCAGAATCTTATTCCACCGCCTATATAAGGCGAAATAATTCCGGTATTATAACCATCCATAAAAAGATTATAAAAATCAGCCCCCAGTTCTAAAGTAAAAAGCTGTTTTGGTATTAATGTAAGTGAAAGTCCACCGCCTGCCATTGGATAAGCATAAATCATATTTACATTATTTCGCTGCTCGAAGTTTCCTTTAAATATTAAACTTGTCTGCATAAGTGATATTCCGCCTCCACCTTTAACTGAAAGCCATACCATTTTTTTCTTTCCTAAAGCATATCTGTAAACAAGGTTTCCCTGAAGTAAATAATTATCAAGATTAAGATTATAATAGTAGTTTGAATATTTATAATTTGTTTGAGAATATAAAGCTTCAAAACCTAAGCGCCATTTATTCTTATGGAATGGAAGGAAATCTATACGACCTGTAAATGTTGGTGTTATAGTTTTCTGGAAATACTTCTTAAAAAAATCATTATCGTATAAGAAGGCATTAATTCCTACACCACCTGTTATATAAAACTTACGGTCGTAGCTTAACCATTTTGCTTTACGCTCTGCCTTTCGCTGAGCTTCAATTTCTTCATCACTTGGAATATCAAGGTCATTATAATAATCGTCATTAAGATCTTCTTCCTCAAAAAGTTTTGCAGCTACAAGCATTTTGTCATCAGAAAACTGCAAGGCAGTAACTGGTACGTTAGGATTTTCAGCAACATCTTTTTCAAGTTTTTCACGGGCAGCTTTTTCTGCCGCAATACGTTCCTGTTCCGCAAGCTCAGCTGCAATACGTTCCTGTTCTATTCTTTCTGCTTCCAGACGTTCTCGTTCAAGCCTTTCCTGCTCTGCCCTTTCAGCGGCAAGACGTTTTTCTTTCATTGTATCCTGAACTTCAAAGAGCTCTGATTCAGAAGAAAGACCACTCGGGTTTGTTACTACTAACTGCCACTTACCTTCAGGAACATTATCAAAATGAGTTTTACTTGCGCTAAGGATTTCTGAGGCAGCTTCTTCAACTGGTGCATCAATTATGATGCTTCCTGCAATAGTCGCTCCAGTTTCAGGATTTACAAGTTCAACAGTTGAACCGGCTGTAATATCTGCAATTTCTACATCAAGTTCAAGAGTTTTTCCATCTTCATCAAGAGATTCCATTGTCTGTTCCATAGAAATTGCAGGCTGGCTTGCTTTAAGAACTTCAAATTTATTCCAGCCACTGTCTACAGCTTCTCTTCCCAAAAGGTCGTAAGCTGTAATTTTATATTTATACTTTCCGTTTGGAAGTGAAATTTCAAGAGAGTTATTTTCTGTTGTTACAGTCTGAATTATATTTCCACCAGCATCCTGAATTTCAATTTTATATTCAAGAACGTTAGGGTCGTCACTCCAGCGGAGAGTCTGTTTTGAAAGAGTTTTTGGTGATTTTGATTTTGTCTGGGCATAAAGAATGCCTGTGCCTGTAAGAAAAATAAAGCACATAATCAATGAGAAAATTCTTTTTTTCAAAAAGAGTTTATTCTTCACTGTACATCCTGCCCGGAGTTTCTGCCTTAATCTGTTTTGGAGCAGCAAACTCTATGTTAAATTCTCCAGTTGCAACAGGAGAACGTCTTTCCTCAAAACCATCTTTTGCATAACTGTAAGCAGTTACGTTCCATATGAATTTTCCAACATCAAGATTTGTAAGTTTTCTGTATCTCAGTTTATTTGAACGTAAACCTTTTTCTGAATAAATAAGTTTCATCATTCCATTTGTTTCGCGTTTATACAAAACAAAATGATATTCTGTACTGCCAGGTACATCATTCCATTCAAAAGTGATATTTCTATGTTTACGCAGATACTCAGAATTCATTACAAGATTATATTCCGGAGAAGTAAGAACCGGAGTTGCAAGAGCGACAACCGGACTTATTGTAAAACTTCTTTCTCTTGAATTAAGAGAAATTCCATCTTTTGTTGATCCAACAAGCTGCCATCTGTAAGTGCCTGAAGGAAGTCTCGGTAAAACTTCTGTCATCTTTGAAACTTTCTTTCGTTCAACTTCTTTGAAAGTTCCGTCATTCTGGCGCTTTTTAAGAACAAACTCAGTTGTAAATGGTTTATCAGCACCGTTTTTCCAGCTGAAATTAACAGGTGTTTTAAGGGCTGAAAGTCCGTCTATTCTTGCATCATCAACAGGCTGTATCTGAGTAATTGGTTCTGCAGCGCGCACTACAAAATCAACTGTTTGAACAGGACCTGTACGCATTTTTGAATTATCTGTCTGTGAAGCAACTGCCTGAATTCTAAGAGAATAAGCATCATCAGGCAGAACAAAACTTGCCGAAGTTCCGGCTGCTTCCGGCTGTTCAGCAACAAGATTGTTTTCAGAATCAAATACACGAATGTTATAAAAATCAGCGCCAGCAACTGGTCTCCAGCCAAGCCTTACCATACCAGACTGAGTTGCTATAATTTCTTCATTTTCTGCAACAGTAGTAAGGGCCGGAGCAGTAAGTGTTTTTAAAACTTCAAAATGACGAGGCTCAGTATAATCAGTATTACCGTTTGAATCTGTTGTACCGATTCGCCACCACCAGTTTCCATCAGCAAGATTAAGATTTTCGAGTGTATTGCCCGACACTTCTTTTTCAATTTCAACAGAAGTAAAGTCTTCATTCTTTGCAATCTGAAGAAGAGATTTATTATTTTTTACTTCATCTGCAAGCTTCCATACAAATTGAGTCGAAGCAATTTTTGAAGTTTCTGTAGTATATTCTTCTGGAGGATAAATAAGTCTTGTATCTCCAGGAACATATTCTGTAGCAGTAAATTTCCAGGTTTCACTTTCAGGTTCAAAATCTTCATCTTCATTTGTAGTTCTGATTACCTTCCAGTAATAATCTGTAGCAGCCTCTGGGGCTGGTAATTTAGCATGAATATTTTTATATGATGTTTGTTTACTATATAATATATTTGAAAAATCTTCTTTATCTGAAAGCAGAACTTCATAAGTTGCATCTGTAGAATCTGAACTCCAGATAAAATTGATATTCAGATTTTCTTTATATGAGACTGTAGTATCTTTAAATGGAACGGCAAGCTTTGGAGCTTTAAGACTTCCACCCTTTACAATGCTGAATGAACCGACAGCACTTTCTCCTGTGTAGCCTGCAGAATTAATTTCATAATATGGAGTAACCTGCCACCACCATTTTCCCTGACCAAGAGAATCTGACTGAAGTGTAGTTTTGTAAACCTTCTCTTCAATAATCGGATTTTCCATATCAGGCGAAGATGAAACTTTTATGAGATAATGATCTGCATGATTTCTTTCCTGCCAGCTGAAGTTTATCTGAGGATTACGATTTCTGTAACGGAAAATAGCAGCCTCTACCGGAGAAACAAGCGGAACAGGTTCAGCATCAATAACGGCGATTTTTCCTTTTTCTGCTTCATCTGTATGCTTTTCTGTATAAACTCGCCAGTATGCTGTACCTTCCGGAAGATTCAAAAGGAATTCTGAAACTTCTTTTACAACATATTCTTTTTCAATGACAGAGAAATCTTTTTTATTTGAAGTCTGAATTATTACATCTTCATTTGCAGCTTCTTCTGATTTTGTCCATTCAAGTTTTACAGGCATTTCGCCTCCCTCAGAATTCAAAAGACGAAGCTCCTGAGGAATAGAAGTAACTGTAATAGATTTTTTTCGGATTTCTCCATTATTACTTACACTTACAGATTCACCTGCCATAAGGGAAGTTGTTTCACCGTTACGGCCTTCAATCGAAGCAGAACCATTTTTGATATCAACAGTTCTAGCTCCACCGTTTCCACCTTTTGCAGAAAGACCTGCACCCTTACCAACAGTAACTTCAGAACCGTCATCAAGAGAAAGTTTTACATTACCTTTAGTAGAAGCATTAAGAGAAACAGAACCACCGTCCAGGGAAATCTTAAGACCTTCAGATTCAGAATAATTAATCTGAATCATTGTATTTTCATAAAGAGATAGAGTTGTTCCGTCAACAAAAGAAAACTGAGCTTCAGCAAGATCAGAAGTTCGTACAAAGTCACCATTATAAAGAGGAGTTGATTTATTTACACGTTCCCATACAACGCGGTCATCAAATTTTCTCTGAGTAATTCGGTCTTTATATGTAATTACTGCGACCTTTTCTTTATCGCTGCGCCCTGCCGTTGAATTCAAATCCTTCCAGAAGGTATAGCCGAAATAACCGGCAACCGAAAGACAGAATAAAACGACAAAGGTATCAAGAACCGGCGACTTGAATTTTGTTTTCTTCCGCATCCAAATTCACCTTTCCAAAATCAGGCTCAGCAATACCAAGCAGTTTTCTCATTTCCGAGAGCGTCTTAGGACCTTTAGGACCAACAGCAAGCTCACAATCTTTATCAACAACAAAGTCCTTATCAAAGCTGAAGAACTTTTTAATATCAAAACCAGGCATATTTACAACACCAAAGAAGTGCTGTTTACCCTTACCTTTTACTTCGAAGTCTACAGGAATCTGTTCTACAACAAGCTCACAAGGTTTGTTTTCCGGCTTGATTGTAAAATTATTTTCTTCGCATTTTATAAAATCATATTTAAGAATATCGTAAGTATCCTGAGTAATAAGGGTATCAGTTCCACAAGGCTTATTTGAAGCTTCAGTACGGCTTGCAAAGTTTACAGCATCACCGATAGAAGTGTATTCCATCTTATCAAAACTACCCATAAAGCCGACAGTTGCGCGACCGGAATTCAAACCGGCACCAATTCTGATATGTGGTTTATATTTGGCAAGAGGCTCTTTTTCGTGAGCTTTTGTAAAGGCTTCAGCTTCCTTGTTATAAAGCATAAGTGAATAACGCATAGCCATACAGCAGGTGATTGCCGCAAGAGCGTCGCGCTTAACATAAGCATCGTGACGTTTCTTTAATTTTTTATATTCAGCTGAATCCGGAGGAAGCTGTTCCCAGTCAAGACTTTCGTTACGCAGTACACCCCAGGCAGCCATGATAGCATCACCTTCGAATTTATCTACAACACCACCTGTTCTAGTAATACAAGAAACCATTCGGCTCATATAGTCATTCAAAAAGCTGATGATTTCAGCAGCAGATTTTTCACCAAAGCGGTTTTTAAATCCATCAGAAATTGCGGTAAAGCCGCGGATATCGCTGAAGAAAATTGTAATGTCTTTAAGATGAGGCTCAAAGTCTATCTTCTTTTTGATGATAGCCTGAGTTACACCCTTGTTAGTAAGTTTTGTAAAAGTATTAAGAATCTCACGTTCATTTTTTGTACTTTTTGCAAGAACACCAATTTCATCCTTGCGTTTATCTTTAAGTTCGCCGAATAATTCTGTATTAAAATTACCGTCGTTGATTTCGTTTACGATAGCAGTAAGCACTTTAAGAGGCTGACTGAGTGATTTCGAAAAGAAGTAAATAATGAGGATTGCAAGGGCAAGAATAACTGCAGAAATATAAATGTTTCTGCGGGTTGTAGTTCTTACACCCTCAAGAACGATATAAGTACTTACAGTTGTGATAACTGCACAATCTCCAAAAGAAAGTTTTCTGAAAGCACCTATATATTCCTGACCTTCTTTTGTGCGGTAAGTAATCTGACTGTTGTTTGCAGGGCTTTCCTGCATTGCACGAACAATAGGATTAGAACTTTCATCTGCAGCAGACATTGTAAGTGAATTGTCGCTGTGAATAAGAACCTTACCGTCTTTATTTACAAAGAATGACTGGTTTACGCTGCCGGAAGAAAAACTTTCACCAAGTTCTTCTGCAGAAAAGAGGAAAGCAACAGAAGTTGCGTTTCCAGCATGAATAACCGGGTAGAAAAATGAAAGAACAGGTACATTAAAGAAAACCGAAGCATTCTGAAGTTCGATATATCCGTTTGCTGCTTTTTCAAGAAGCTCTTCTTCCTGCAGAAAATATGCAAGAGCTGTATCTGCATCAAGTTCTCGGGAAAGAAAAAAAGCTGTATTTGTAAAAATACGTCCGTTTTCCGGAAGGTACACGGCCGCAACGGATTTGTTGCGTTCGAAAAAGAGGTTTTCCATTGCTTTGATTTCGGTTGTGTTCTCGCCGGCTGTGTTTAACAGGTCCAGGAACATAGCAACGGAAGATATCGCCGAATTGATACGGTTTTCTGTATCTGCTGCGGTGCGGCTGTTGATTGTAAGGTTATTTTCTTCGGCGTTTGTGCGGACGTCGTTGGTTACGAAGTATGAGACGGCATAGGTTACACCGCCTAAAGCAACCAGAACTATCATGGAAATAATCGCTATCAGCTTTACACCAATAGGATGCCGAACTTTGTCTATCTTTTTGTCTCTCTGTTTATTCTTCTTTTTCACGTTAATCTGCCCATTATATTATCGGCACATTATAGCATTTATAGAAGATTCTATCAAATAATTATAAATTTTCTTGAATTTTGAGCTAATTTTACTGATTTTCGTAAAATGATTTTATTAAAGCTGCTGTTTTTTCATATTCATTTTCTGGAGATGAAAAATCTATGATCGTACTGCCTGGTATATCACGGATATAAGTGTACTGTTTTTTTGCATATTTACAGCTGTGATGCTTTATTGCTTCCCGTATTTCCTCTTTATCATCTGATTCAAACCACTCGCTGTAACCGATTGCCTTCATGCCAGGCGTTTCTTTTGTATAGCCCCGGGCAATAAGAGAACGGACTTCTGCTTCAAGTCCTGCATCAAACATCTGATCTACCCTTTTTCTTATACGTTCGTAAAGAATATCGCGGGGTGGTTCAAGAACCAGAAATTTAAAATCAAACTTATTACGGAGCTTTCCCTCGCCTTCTGCCTTAAAACTTGAACGGGGTTTTCCGCATAAATAATAAACTTCAAGAGCCCTGCAGATTCTGTATGCATCATTAGGATGGATTTTAGCTGCACTTTGCGGATCAATCTGCTTTAATTCATCATAAAGCTTTTTATTTCCCTCTCTGGCAATCCGTTCTTTTAATTCATTGCGTAATTTTTCGTCTGAAACCGGCGTTGGAGCAAGTCCGTATAAAAAATTTCTGATATAAAAGCCTGTTCCGCCGCAAACAACTGGTAATCTTCCTCGTGAATAGATTTCTTCGCAGGAAAGATCTGCAGCATTTACAAAATCAGAGACATTATACTGTTTATCGGGAGTAAGAAGATTTATAAGATGATGAGGGATTTCTTTTTGAAGAGCCTGATCTGGTTTGGCAGTACCGATATCCATTCCTTTATAAACTGCCTGAGAATCTGCACTTATAATCTCTGCGTTTAAAATAAAATGACTGCCTTGAGGTGAAAAAAGTTCCCTCGTTAAGGCAGTCTTTCCCGAAGCAGTGGGCGCAAAAATTACTAAAACCTTAGTCTTTGTGCTCAATACGGTATGTTACTCTATTAGTAAAAAGCTGTTTTGCAGCAGCACAAACAACTTTATCCTGATTAGCAGCGATTTCAGGGTCATTAACCTTTGCCATCTGATAAGCACGAAGGCTGGCTGCTACTGTGATTTCATAAATATTGCCATTAAATGTTACTAACTGTTCCAAAGGAAAAACCATTATTCACCTCAAAGATAATAGAACATTTTAACAATTACATACACTTGTGTCAATTGTTATCAGCAAAATCGAATCCAGATGCTATCCTTTAGTTAAGTGCACTGTAAATAATATTCCTAGCCATTCGAGCCGCTGGCGTAGTTCCAGAATCACAGCGTTGCATTGTCATAACAATTGTAATTCCAGATTCCCGGTCTACACTTATATATGGTCCAAGCCAGCCATCCCAGCCGAACTCACCTTTGCTTGTAAATACATTGCAGGCGCCCGGGTTTGCAGCAACTCTCATAAGATTGCAGTAACTGTAGCCTGCAAGATGAGGCATTTTGATGTCGAAAGTTCTTTGTACATCCGGCATAAGGCGGGATTCACTAAGACGACGGACGGTATTTTCGCTTAATATACGGCAGCCATCCAGACACCCGCCATTGTTAAGCATCAGAGCGAATTTCATATAATCATCAACAGTAGAACAAAGACCTGCTCCACCGCTTTCAAAAGCCGGCTTATGATTCATTTTATCCTGTATTCCAAGATTGCAGTCAGTAAATAGCTCAAGCCGGTGTTTTTCAACACCTTCACTCCAGTCTTCTACTGAACGATAAACCTTAGCAAGTCTGCCTTGTTTGGAATCCGGCACATAAAAATCTGTATCATTCATACCAAGAGGCTTAAAGATACGATTGTATAAAAACTGGCTGAATTTCATTCCGCTTACATCTTCAATTACAGCGCCAAGAATATCTGCTGAATAACCATAGTTATACTCAGTTCCAGGCTCAAAATTAAGAGGAATAGAGGCAATACGGCGGGCAAATTCTCTTGTAGTAATCTGATTTTTACCGCCATCATTTTCATCTTCATTAAGATCATTTATAAGTTTAGAAGTAAGATGCTCTCCATAAAAAGATGCTTCACCCCAGGCTCCGTAACCGTAGCCGCTTGTCATATTTAATAAATCCTGAATAAGGATAGGTCGAGAAGCAGGCTGAGGATTTCCAGATCTGCCATGCTCAGTACAAACCTTTACATTTTTGAATTCAGGCAGATAACGGTATAATTCGGCTGCAAAATCAAGTTTTCCCTCTTCCATCAAAATCATTGCAGCAACCGCAGTTACAGGTTTTGTCATTGAGTATAAACGGGCAATTGTATCTCTCTGATAAGGCCGTTCATTTTCTATATCAGCCAGACCTGACTGCCAGTAACCGATTTCCCGGCTATCTTTACAAAGCAGCAGATTAAGTCCTGCAGCTTCCTTTTTATTTACAAAATCATCTAATACAGGTTGTATATTTTCGAGCAACTTATAATTCATGCTTTCAATGATAACATATTTAGTCTCAATCTGCATCATACAGATTTCTGATTGTGATTTTTTTTACGTAAATATTTCAACTTAAATCAGTAAAATTCTTAATTGTAAAAGGTAATAATATTGAATATAATATCTTTAAAACTAGTTAAAGGATTTACTAAAAAAAGGAAATAAATATGGGAAACAAAGAACTTATCGAAAGCGGCTCTGCCGTTCTTGGAATTGAGTTTGGTTCAACACGCATTAAGGCCGTGCTGATTAACGAAAACTATGAGCCTATTGCAGGCGGCTCTTACACCTGGGAAAATACCCTGGATAATGGTATCTGGACCTACCCTTTAAGCCAGATTCATGAAGGCCTTCAGACCTGTTACGCAGATCTTAAAAAAGAAGTTCAGGAAAAATACGGCGTAAAGCTTACAAAGTTCCGTGCAGGCGGTATTTCTGCCATGATGCACGGCTACCTTGCTTTTGATAAGGAAGAAAATCTTCTTGTTCCTTTCAGAACCTGGAGAAATACAATTACAGGCCAGGCTTCTAAAGAGCTTTCTGACCTTTTCAACTTCCCGGTTCCAGAGCGCTGGTCTGTTTCTCACCTTTATCAGGCTATTTTGAATAAAGAGCCTCATATTTCTAAGATTGAAAACGTATATACTCTCGCTGGTTATATTCACTACATGCTCACCGGCAAAAAAGTGCTTGGAGTTGGTGATGCCAGCGGTATGTTCCCTGTAAAGTATGAGGCCGGTAAAGCTGATTATAATTCTGATTTCAAGGCTAAGTTTGAAGCCTTGGACGGAGTTAAGGATCTTGGCCTTAAGCTAGATAACGTATTCCCTAAGGTTTTGATGGCTGGTGAAGCAGCCGGCGAATTGACTGAAGCAGGAGCAAAGTTCCTTGACCCGACAGGAGACTTAAAGGCTGGTATTCCATTCTGTCCTCCAGAAGGAGATGCAGGAACTGGTATGGCAGCAACAAACAGCGTTGCCGCAAAAACCGGTAACATTTCTGCCGGAACCTCTGTATTCAGTATGGTAGTTCTGGAAAAGGATTTGAAGAAGGCTTATCCTGGAATCATTGATATCGTAACTACACCGGCTGGTCTTCCTGTAGCAATGGTTCACGCAAATAACTGTACAGGCGAGCACAACTACTGGATGGATCTTTTCTATGAAGTAGCAACTCTTATGTGCGGAGCAGACAATACTCCAAAAATCGGTAAGTTCTTTGATGATTTGATCGGTAAGTCTCTTGAAGCTGATAAAGACTGCGGAGGACTCCTTGCTTACAACTATCTTTCCGGCGAAACAATTACCGGTTTTAATTCTGGTCGTCCATTGTTCGCACGTGCAGAAAACGCTAAGTTCAATGTTGCAAACTTTATGCGCGTTCAGATGTTTGCTTCTCTTGGTGCTTTGAGAGCCGGAATGAACATTCTTTATGATGAAGAAAAAGTTCCTGTTGAAAGTATGACTGGAGCCGGCGGCTACTTTAAGACAGAAGCAGGACTCAAGTACATGGCTGCTGCAATGAAGACATCTGTAAGCGCTATGGAAACAGCAGGTGAAGGCGGACCTTGGGGTATGGCACTGCTGGCTGCATTTATGGCAGAAGGCAAGAAAGACCTCGGCAACTTCCTCAACAAAGAAGTATTCGGTAACTGCAAGAAGACAACATCTGCTCCAGAGGCAGAGCTTGTTGAAAGTTTCAACATTTATTTTGAGAGATATATGAAAGGCCTGGCAATTGAAAAGGCCGCTGTGGAGGCACTCTAATGACTTTTGAGACATTACGAAACGAAGCTTACGAAGCCAATATGAAAATTCCTGAGAACCACCTGGCTCTCTATACATGGGGAAACGTTTCTGCTTTTGATAAAGACAAGGGCGTTTTTGCAATCAAGCCTTCTGGAGTTCCTTACCCGGAGCTTACACCTGAATCAATGGTTATTATTGATCTGGATGGTAAAAAGGTAGACGGTTCTATGAATCCTTCAAGCGACACCCCTACCCACGCAGTTCTCTACAAAGAATTTGCAATGAACCAGGGCGGCGAAGTTGGTGGTATCATTCATACTCACTCTACCTGCGCTGTTGCATGGGCTCAGGCGGTACGCTCTGTTCCACTTTTTGGAACTACACATGCAGACCACATTCAGAAATCAGTTCCTTGTACACCATATTTGAGCAAGGAAGCTGTTGAGCGCGATTACGAAAAAGAAACAGGGCTTTTGATTGTAAAGCACTTTGCGGATTTGGGGCTTAATCCTAGCGAAGTAAACATGGTGCTTTGCGGTGGCCACGGACCATTTGCATGGGGAAAAAATGCAGACAAGGCGGTTTATAACGGAACTGTTCTTGAGGAAATCTGCCGCATGGCTATGTATACATTGCAGATTAGACCTGATGCGACAGAGTTGCCGGATTATATTGTAAATAAACATTATATGCGTAAACATGGTCCTAACGCATATTATGGACAGGGAAATAAATAATTAAAAGAATCTTGCTCCCAGTCGCGATTCATAGGTCAAAAACGCGCAATAATGCGCTAGACGTTTTTTGGGGTATAGAAACTATATTAATGCCGCTCGCGCGGCATCCCCAAAAAAAGTCTTTTTGCCCTATGACTCGCTCCCTCGCGCAAACCTCTCTGTTTACTATCAATCTATGATATTATTTATTTCCCGCCCATAATTGCGTTATAATTAAATAAATGAACCGTTCTTCTTCTACGTTCGCAATAGTCTTATCTCTTCGGCCACTTGGTGAAAACAATTCTTCTGTAACTCTGCTTACGCCCGAGGACGGTATTATCTACGCTGTTCTTTATGGCGGGCCTAAAAGCCGTTTACGTTCGCTTGTTGCTCAATGGAACAGCGGAAAAGTCTGGCTTTATGAAAATCCCGAAAAAAAACAGATTAAAATCAGTGATTTTGAAGTTATAAATTATCACGCTTCATTCAGCCAGAACCTTTTTAAGTCTTATGCAGCCTCTCTTGCAGCAGAACTTGCAATTAAAACTCGTTGCGGCGGAAGTGCGGAACAATGCTTTCAGCTTGTTTCCGGCTTTCTTGACGGCATGGAACTTTGTGATGAAGAACAAAGCCGTCTCGGACTTATCCGTTTTTTGTGGCGGTATCTTGAACTGCTTGGTATCCAGCCCCTGATTCATGTCTGCTCTAATTGCGGTAAAAATATTTTAGATTCACGGTTTGCACCAAATGCCTTTTCATATTATAATAGTATTGAAAACAGTTTTATCTGCCCTGAATGTACTCTTTCATTAGGCAGCGGCCAGTCGGAAAACATGATAAGCATGAACTTTAATTCAGTTCAGTATCTTTCCGCACTCACCGTTCTTACGCCCGCAGAAGCAAGAAAGCTTTCAATTGATGAAGAAATCTATGGTCAGATACGACAATTTGTTTTCTTTCTGATTGAAAACAGTATTGACCAGAAATTGAACTCGATCGAAACTGGGATGGGGATTTTGTGAGAGCCGACACTTCAATTACCGATGCATCGAACTGGATTAAAAAGCCAGTCACAAAGCAGCAGATAGAGCCGCTTTGTAATTCATTTAACATTACTCCTCTTCTCGCTTCAATTTTTGTAAGACGTGGAATCACTGAAGGAAAAGATCTTCTTTATTATCTTGAAGATGATTTACGATTTCAGCATAATCCTTTTAATTTTACCGCAATGGAAGATGCCGTTGAACGCATCATGCAGGCAAAAGAAGAAGGTGAAAAAGTTCTGATATTCGGAGACAGCGATGTTGATGGAATTACAAGTACTGCGATTTTATATGAACAGTTGGTAAGAATGGGAATCGATGTACAGTGGCGTCTTCCGGTTGAAGATGACGGATATGGACTTTCCATTTCTGCCGTAGATGATTTTGCTGCCCGGGACGGTACTTTAATAATCACAGTTGACTGCGGTATTTCGAATAATGATGAAATAGCACATGCGAACGAGCTGGGTATAGATGTAATTGTTACAGACCATCATAATCCGCCGGAAACTCTTCCTGAAGCAATTATCATAATAGATCCAAAAATTGAAGATTCAGGTTACCCCTTTGATGGTATTTCCGGTGCAGCAGTTGCATTCAAACTTGTAAGCGCACTTCGTTTTGCCCAAACAGATTTTTATGGTGCTGAAATCTGCATTCTTGAACTTACTGAAAATGAAAAAGAAAACTGTGTTTATGCTGACTGCGTAAAAATCAAGAATCTTGTAAAAATCAAAGAGCTGCATGAAAAAATAATTCCGGGACAGACTTCAATTTATGATTTGAAACTTCCTTACTTTTTACAGGGACAGCTGATTTATTCCTGGGATTCAAGAAAATCTTTGAATATTCTTGAAGGACTTTTTGGCCGGGGAATTGAATTTAATCTGAATGATTTAAGAAACGAAATTGCAAATGTAATTCCTTCTGTACATGGAAAAACTGCTTCTCAGATAAAAGCCATGTCTCAGATTGCTAAATATTATAATGATGAAAATGAACTCGAAAGCATTTATAATCTTTATGTCACCTACTGCAAAAAAATCATAGCGCAGAAAAAGCCTCAGCAGGCAGCAGACGAACAGAAAGATTTACAACTTGTTTCACTCGCCGCCCTTGCAGACATCATGCCGATGAAAAATGAAAACCGTATTTTTGTCCGCAGCGGCATTGCTTCTATAAAAAAAGACAGACCCCGACAGGGACTTGCAGAGCTTTTCAATAAGCTCAATATCAACCTTGCTTCCCTTAATTCAACAGACCTTTCATGGACAGTAATTCCGTCACTCAATGCAGCAGGCCGCATGGGAAAATCTGATCTTTCTCTTAAACTTTTAATTTCAGATAACCCACGCGAACGAGAACAGCTTGCAGATACAATCTTTGATTTAAATGAAGAACGCAAGGAACTTGTTTCTTCTGCTTATTATAAGGTACACGATGAAGCAGAACAAAGTCTTAGCCTCCATTCAAACAAACTCTGTCTTTCAATAAATCAATGCATAAATAAAGGTGTTACAGGAATAGTGGCTGCCCGTCTTATGCAGGATTTTAATGTACCTACAATTGCAATCACTTTTGAAAATGAAATATACACAGGTTCAATGAGAAGCTGCCGCGGTTTTTGTGCTACAGATTTTCTTGACAGCCTTGGAGATATCTTCATAAATCACGGCGGCCACAACTTTGCCGCAGGCTTCAGTTTTTATAAAGAAAATCTTGAAGTTTTCCTGGATAAAGTAAAGTCTGCAGCCCCTCAGGTAAATCTTGAAAACGAATGTCATGATATTAATGTAGACGCTGAAATTCCGACAGCCCATCTTACACCAGAAAACTTTAATATCATGGATACCTTTGAACCTTGCGGTGCTGAAAGTCCGGAACTTGTTTTACTGACACGGGGAATAAAACTTATTGATACTATGGTTCTTGGAAAAAAAGAACCTCATCACTTAAAGCTTGTTTTTGACACAGGAAAACATAAGATTCCTGCCATGTTCTGGGGACAGGCCGACAGACTTAAAAAAGATATTTCAATCGGAAAAAACTATGATATACTTTATAATATGAGCCGAAATTATTTTAACGGCACAGTTACAAAACAGCTGATTATAAAAGAAATGATTCTTTCTACAGGAGAATAACATGAAAAAACTACTGCTCGCAATTCTCTGCGTAATTCAGTTTAACCTTATTTTTGCAGCAAGCGCAAAATATGAATCAGAAAACTATAATCTTAATTTGAATTATAACGATGTTATTACCCCGGGTGATGCTATTTTTGTCCGCATGAATATTACAATTCCAAAGACACATAAAAAATCAAAAAATGAACCGCCTAAAAAAGCGACCCTTCAGCTTTTACAGGATAAAAAAGTAATTGAATCTGCTCCTTTCTATCAGCTTAAATCCAGGAAGGCAAATATCACCGAAATGCTCTGCGGTATTCCGGTTTCTCTCTGGCTTAAAGATGGAAACTACAGTATCAAAATTATCTATGCAGACACAGACACTGATATAAAAGAATTCATTCTTCCAAGCCGTCTTGAAATGAGAAAATTTCCAGAAGAAGTTTTACAGCTTGATGAACGCAATACAAATATAAAAACAGACACAAGTCCTGAACGTGCTGCTCAAATTGAAAAACTGAATAATATTCTTTTTACAACAATGCCTTCTGATATTTTCTCTTTAAAGAAATTTACAACTCCGACAGAATCACAAAGATACACAGCTTACTGCGGTGACAGACGCACTTATGTTTACACGAACGGAAAATCTTCAACAAGTCTTCACTACGGAAATGATTACGGAGTTCCAACTGGAACTGAGGTTCGTTCCTGTGCAGCCGGAAAAGTTGTAATGGCAGAAAGCAGAATATCTACAGGCTGGAGTGTTGTTGTTGAGCACCTTCCTGGCCTTTACAGCCTTTACTATCACATGAGTGAACTTTCCGTAAAAGAAGGTGATATGGTAAATCAGGGACAGTTACTGGGAAAATCAGGAGCAACAGGTCTTGCAACTGGCCCTCACCTTCATTGGGAAGTACGCCTTAACGGTAGTGCCGTACGTCCTGAATTTTTCCTGACTGATTTTACTTTTGATGAAGATTAAGGGTGATAATTTGATTTCACCCTAAAAACGAGTGTGCCAAGTCTTTAAGCGTCAGTGTGCCTTGACCACTCCTATAACACTTTCATTTATAACTCTTCGACAATATAATTTCCGTCTTCATTGAATCTTATTGAATAGTATTTATCTGGCCGGCAAGCGGAAAGGTCTATCGAAAATCTTGTTACAAGGCCAAAGGATGGCACTTTGTATTTTCCAGTTGCCAGCGCTGCAATTTTATATAACTGCCTTCGGGTCTTAAAACTGGAACCATAACCAAGCAGCATGCACTGTCCGTAATCATTGTAATATTTTTCCAGAAGAGTTCCATGAGAACGTTCATGACGCTCTTCGATAATACGGTTTTTTCCATAGATTCGTGACGGGAATATAAAACGCTTACCGCTTGAATTAACTAGTGCGAACTCTATTGCAAGGTATGAGCCGCTCCAGGAACGCTCGATTACTGCAATTTCATTTCCATTAGAATCAATTATAGAAAAGGTTCCGCTTACAGTATTTCCTTCTGATTCAAAAGTTGAGCCGTAAATTTTTATTCTTAAGAATTCCTGCGGAATATTCTGCAAAAGCCCTGCGGCTGCATTCCAGCATGAAAGATAACACCAGCAGGTAAAAACAAGGTATGCGCTAAGTACAAGTGCCATTAATGGGGAAATGAATTTTAGAAAATAATTCTTTGTTTTCAAATACACCTCATTCTGTGGTAGTTTCGACAGGCTCAACCAACGTATTTCGTCATACCAGCGTATTTCGTCTTACCACCGTATTATTCGAATAACTTCAGGAAGGCTTTTTCATCAATAACAGGAATACCAAGTTTTGCTGCCTTTACATTTTTTGAAGATCCGCTCGAAGTATCATTTGTAACCAGATAAGACAAGTCTTTTGTAACGGAAGATTTTATGCTTCCGCCGTTTTTCTTAACAAGACCTTCTGCATCGGCACGTTTCATTGTTACAAGCTCACCAGTAAAACAGAAAGACTTACCTGCTAAAAGGCCGCCGCCAACTTCTTCAAGTTCGATAATACCGGAAGAAACAAGAGAACGCATCTCAGCGGCATTTTCTGCCAGGCCTTCTACTATTATGTGAGCCATAATTTCTGCAAAACCATAAACAGAGGCAATCTGGTCTTCGTTTGCAGTAAGAAGTTTTTCAAGAGAATCAAAACCTGAAGCAATCAGTTTTTCTGCAGAGGTCTCGCCTACACCTTCAATATCAAAGGCTCCTACAAAAGTTGCAAGTCTCATGCGGCGATGATTCTGAATTGAATTATAAACTTTTTCTGCCCCGAGAGATTTTTTATCTGCTTCCATACTTTCTTCGTTCAGGAAATATGGAACAAGATCTTCTATTTGAAGAGAATAAATATCAGAAATAGATTTCAGTCGGCCATCATTAAAAAGCGAAGTAATCAAAGTTTCACCAAGGTCACGGATATCTACAACCTGTTGATATTTTAAAAGCTGATGAAGAACACGCTTACTACAATTTTTGTTAGGACAGAACAAGCGGCTGCCTTCATCAACAAGTTTTGTACCACATACTTCACAAACCTGAGGGAAGACAATTGCTTTTGTTTCAAGACCTTTTTCTTCAACTACGCTTTCAATTTTTGGAATTATTTCGCCGCGCTTTACAACCACCACGTGACTTCCAATCGCCACGCCAAGTTTCCTCAAAGTGTCCGGATTCGCAAGACTCGCGCGCTGCACGCGCGTTCCGTTCAACTCAACCTCATCAAAAATTGCAACCGGCGTGTAAGTACCGCCGCTCACACTCCATTCCACTTCACGCAGAGTAGACACCGCTTCTTCAAGACTGAACTTAAAGGCAATCTGGCGGTCCGGCCTGTCGCGGCTCGCGTCAGCGAGATTTATCGTCCTCTCCTTAATAACCAGTCCATCAATATCATATTCGAGGGAGGCGCGCTCTTCCATAACCTTTGCGCGGTAAGCAATAACACGATCCGGGCTCTTACAGATTACAAGCTTTACAACATTAAAACCGCAGTCCATAAGCCAGCGGATTTTTTCTTCTTCATAATTAAAATAAGTTTTTCCGTCAGTAGAAAGAGCATCATAAACAATAAGCTTTAAAAACTCACTGCCCTTTCCATCCTTACGTTTCATAAGACCGTTTGCAGCGTTACGGCAGTTTGCCTTGTCCGGGAAGTGAGTCTTATGAACTTCATGAGTCATAATTACTTCACCACGAATTCCGCCTGTAAAAGGTACAAGCTGACCGTCTTTATAAATGGCAGCATTTACACCGCCCATTTTTCTTGCATTAGCTGTAATGTCATCGCCAATACTTCCGTCACCGCGGGTTACGGCGCGTTTTAAATATCCGTTTTCATACTGAAGTTCTAGCGAAGCTCCATCGAGTTTATATTCTACAAGATATTCATCGTATTTATGTTTTTCTGCCCAGGCTAAAAACTGTTCCGGATTCGCAGCTTTTTCCTGACTGCCCATTGGCATTACATGATGGATTTTCTGAAAATTTCCTGAATCAGCTCCAACCTTGTGCAGAATCGGGTTAGCAGGATCCAAGGCTTTTAATTCATCCCAAAGCTTATCAAATTCAGCGTCGCTGATTTCTCCCTCGCCGTCATAATAAGATTTCTGGTAACGGGTTATGAGACTTTCTAGTTCCGATATTCTTTGTGATTCAAATAAGTCCATAATAACACCTTGCTGGATTTTCTATTTTAGGCTTTAACAAAATAAAGCTCTGTAATCTGGCGGTCTGCCTTAAGTCCTTTTCTTTCAAACTTAGTCTGGGCACGCCATGGCTGAGGTTCTGCAAAGCCTTCGTATTTATTTTTGAGACCTTCTGTCAGCTTCAGTTCTTCGAGAGCAAATTCTGCATACTCAATAATATCTGTAACAAAATAAAGGTAGCCGCCTGGAGCAAGCTTTTGAGCAAAAAGATTTGTTCGAGGGCGCTGAACCATTCTTCTTTTATGATGTCTTTTTTTAGGCCATGGATCCGGGAAGAAAATATGAAAACCATTTACGGAATTATCACCAATCATATATTCCAGTACTTCAAGAGCATCATATTCAATAATATAAAGATTCTTTAAATCACGTTTCTGGATTTCAGAAAGTACTTTTCCAACACCGGGAGTATGAACCTCGATTCCAAGGTAATTGATTTCAGGGTTAGCTTCTGCGAGGGCAACAGTTGCATCTCCCATTCCAAAACCGATTTCAATAACAATCGGATTTGTGTTGCCAAATACATCTACAAAATTAAGTTTTTTATGTTCAAAGGGGATACACCAGGATGGAGCAAGCTCGTTATAGGCACGCTCCTGTGCAGCTGTCATTCTGCCTGCACGTAATACATAAGTTTTTACTTCACGCCTCAAACCCGAGGGAGGCACTGCTTCTGGTGATGAATTATTTTCCATACTATTCCTTTTTCCTATTCTTCATTCGGAGTAACAGGTTTTTCAGGTTCAACACAGATTACCGTTCCATTTCCTGCATACCAGATTACCTGATAAGTTGCAGCTTCTCTGTATACATTCCATATTCCGCGTGTTGTTCTGAATTCTTCTGTTCTGTCTCCAAAATAAATCATTATATGTTCTTTATCGTAAACTGCAATTTTCTGAATTCCGTGTTTTTTCTTCATAAAATCAGAAAGCTCAGAAAGCAATACGTCATATAATTCAATATCATATTTTACATCGAGAGTAACTGTAATTTCTTTTTCATCTGCATTGTAATAAGTTACTTCATATTTTCCGCTCGGAAGTTTTTCTTCTTCCGGAACAATAAGGTTCGCACAGCCGGCCCACTGTAAATCATAATTATCAAGTCTGTCGATTTTTTTTGTATCCCAGATGTAGCCGGAATCAAGAGATTTTATACAGATTCTCTCATAACGGCGTACATCAGAAGCTGATGAAGCAAAAACAGAAAGTCTTGCAGAAGGAAGTGTTTCTTCATCGGTATAATCAAAAATTACAGAATAATCAGCTGTATAAATTTCAGGAGTTACCTGAGAACAGGACATAAAAAAGCCTGTAAAAGCCGCAAAAATAAGAGATATAAAACTAAAAGATTTAAAGTGACGCTGCATATAAAAAATCAGAAATTGAAATTCAAATTGATGACTGTAAGATCTGAAGCCGAGAACTGATTTACCAGAGATTCAAATTTTACGTTTACCTTTTTACAGGCATCATCAAGATAAGAAAGATAGTAGAGTCCAAGGTCTGTTCCTTCCTGACCTTCCGGCAGCTCGCGGTAGAAGTCAATAAGGGACTTTTTATTTGTATTAGAAGCCTTTGCAGACTCAATGTTGTCTTTCATTTCCTGGAATTCATCGTCTTTGTTATAAAGTGTAATTGAAAGGCGGCCCTGTTTACCAATAGATGTAGAACCACCACCAAGCTTCCATGAAAGGAATACAAGTTCATGCTTTCTCTGCAGTTCCTGAACAATTTTAGCACGAACTTCAGGGTCAAAAATCAAAGCATCAATATCATCAATTCCATGATACATTGTTTTTGCTTCTTTACGAATGTTGGTATTTTCGTTATTAAGTGCAAGTTCCATTACCATTACCGAAATATACTCAGCAACCTTTGACTTATCCATATAAGATGAAAGAAGATTTCGGATTGCAACATACATTTCAGAAGCACCTTCGTTTTTAGCAAAAAGTGTAATGATGTACCAGTTCATAAGGCCAAGACGGTTCATAAACTTTTCTGACATAAGAAGATAGATATTCTTTTCTTCAGAAGAGTAATCCGGGTTGGTCATTATTGATTTCCAGATAGGATCGAGAATCTGGCGTCTTGTAGACTGAATTGTTGCTTCTTTATTCTGAAGGATTGAACGGAGCTGACGCTCAGACATATTTGTACGTTCATCAATCAAATGAGAAGGATTTGCACGGTTATGCTTGCGTACACATTCACACTGAATCAGGGCAGCGTAAACATCACGGTCAAACTGTTTGTAAAGAAGGGAATAAACAATAACTTTTGATAAATCCATTACTTCCTGGCGGGAAGAAACGAATTCAGACATAGAAATTTCGATTTTTGAGATGTAATCAAGAAGAATCATGCTCTGAATTGACTGTGGAGAAAACTTATTCAAAGAGATTCCATATTCTTCTACATTATCTGCGAGACGGAAACGCAAGAGCTTTTTGTTATGACTTATAAAATTTGAAGCACCATCTTCGGTAAGGACAACTTTTAACGGCAGCTCCAAAATGAATTTCTTATCTGATCCCATATTCCCTGCTACAAATGCACGTTTTTATTTTCTATTATTATACACGATAGGACTTGCATTGTAAACAATAAAAATTTAAACTGAATGAGATGAAACTTCGTACCAGAATTCTATGCCTTGCAGCCCTTCTCTCAGTCTTTTCTGCTTATGCAGGACCAAAAGTAGAAAAAAAAGGTACAGAACTGTCTACATCAGTCTTCTCATTCCTCAAAAAGAACGGTTTTTCACCCGAAACTCAAAGTCTTGTAGCTTCTGGAGAAAACGCATTCCCTTATAATAATATCGTCCACTTGAGCGAAAATCAGGAGTATAACGAAAATCTTCTTCTTATTTTTTTCCAGGAAGATGTTGAAAACAACACTACCCTGATTAAAAACTGCATAAACAATCTCAAAGAAAAGCAGAAAGATTATAACATTACCCTTCTTTTTACTTATGGAAACAAACAGGTTTTTGAAGGAACCGGCCGTGTTTCGGGAATAAAAGTTTTTATTGATTCCTTAAAATCAAATCTCAGCTACACAGCCCTTATTTTTGATTTAAATTCCCAGGATTATACGATAGAAACAAGTTCTCAAAAGCAGACTTCCCCTTCCTGGCTTGTACAGGCAGCATATAATACTTTTCACACCCTCGGAATAGACCAGAATCTTTCATCCATGTACTTAAGCCAGCTTTCCAGTTACGATTTTATAAAAAGCAGCATTCTTTCTGATTTTTTTGAAAGCTCAATTCCTGCAATTAAAATCAACCTTAAAAAACAGGATGAAGAATCTGAAATTAGTGAAAAAGTGCTTTCCAGCCTTATTGATTCGTTTTCATCAGAAAAAATCAGAAAATGGGAACAGCATTTTTTGATGCTAAGACTTTTTGGAAAATATCAGGTACTTTCGGAATTTGCGATACTTAGAATCGCAGTTCCAACAATCTTTTTATGGACACTTTTTATTTTCCTCCTCTTCCTTGTTAATACAAGATTAAAAAAGCATGCCTGGTCTGCAATCCGAAGAATCTGGTATTCAGTTCCGCTTGTTTTTATATTAAACATCGCATCCTTTTTAATAAGCCGCGGCTTTTCAATCACCTTTTTCTCGTCTATGTCTGATGCAGGCTTTATTTACGGAATGCTTTCCTCACATATCATAATTACACTCTTTTTCTCTCTGATATTTTTTGTCTTAACTTTGCTTTATAATACATCTTTTGAGGAATATTCTATTGATTACCTGATTGTTGTAAGCTGTTTTATCAACCAGTCGGTTTTCATTCTTCTGGATATTTCACTAAGCCCTATTTTCATCACAATCTGTATTCTCGCTCTTATTGCACTTTTGATTAAAAATAATGTTCTGCATGTCATAATCTTTGTGCTTATGATTCTACCGCTCGTACCTTATGCGCATAACCTGATCAGCTTTGCTGACACAAAAAGTCTCAGAAGCTTTCTGATAGAAAGCAATAAAATCATTTTTACGCTGCCTTTTGTGCTTTACCCCCTCTTTCTCATTATTTTCAGAACGCTCACATCACTCAGAAGAAGATACAGAAAATTCAGAGCCGTTATCATCGGGGCTGCTGCATATTTTGTCGTAATTTCATCATTCCTTATTATTCTCAGCGTTATAAGAACGAATAAGATAAACAGTGCAAAAAAAATACCTCCGGTTATTGTACGCGAAACGCGTGAAAGCGATGCCATTCTTTTAAATTATTCAGACACTCTTATTTTTGATGATGTAATCCGAACTATAAGCATTGAACTCGAAAGAAAATGTCTTGTCTGCGATCTTCAGATTGTAAGCTCACAGAATCCAGTTCTTTATACAGACAATGACTTTACCATTCTTTCGTCAAACACTGTAAGATTTAATATTCCAGAATATCCGCCGGATATAATGAGCTTCAGTTATGGAACAAATGCGCTTCACAGTAAGATTATTGTATCTGCCATAGTAGAAGGCGAAAAAGACAATGAATACAAACTGATTCAAAAAAGTATGACAATCGGGGATGGTAAATGAGTGACCAGAAAATTTCAAAATGGTATCTTCATGTAGACCTCGACGCTTTTTTTGCTTCAGTAGAACAGCTGGATAATCCAGATTTCCGGGGCAAACCTGTAATTGTAGGCGGGCTTCCCGAGGACAGACGAAGTGTAGTTTCAACAGCGTCTTACGAAGCGAGGGCTTTTGGAGTTCATTCTGCAATGCCGACTTTTCAGGCCTACAGGCTCTGCCCTCAGGGAATCTTTGTCCGTGGAAGAATGCACCGTTATGCAGAGCTTTCACATAAGATAATGAATATTTTCCGGGACTATTCACCTGACGTTGACCAGATGTCTATTGATGAAGCCTTCATTGATCTTACAGGAACAGAAAAGCTTTTTGGACTTCCCGAAGAAACAGCAAAAAAAATTAAGGCACGCGTAAAAGAAGAAACAGGCCTTACTGTTTCCATAGGTCTTGCTTCTACAAAATATCTTGCAAAAATTGCATCCGGTCTTTCCAAACCAGACGGCTTTTACCATATCAAACATGGCCAGGAACAGAATTTCATGCTGAACCTTCCTCTTTCAAAAGTCTGGGGGCTTGGGCCTAAATCGCAGGAGCTCATACGCAGCAAAGGTTTTTCTTCAACCCGTGATATTTTTGAAAAGGATTACGACACACTCGAATTTCTTTTTGGAAAGAATATGGGAAGCTTTTTATACAACGTTGTACGCGGCATAGAAAAAGAATCTTTCAGCAGGGAAACTAAATCTCATTCAATCAGTGCTGAAACAACTTTTCCTTATGACCTTACCGACATCTATACAATTGAAACAGAGCTTCTGGAACTTGCCCACGGAGTGTATTTCCGTCTCCTCAAAGAAGAAAGCTATTCACGGACTGCCTTCGTTAAAATCCGTTATGATGATTTTTCTACCTGCTCAGTACAGGAAACCGTAGACCGCAATATCATGACACTTGATTCTTTTTTTGAAATCATAAAAAGACTTTTTGAAAAAAAATATCAGAATGGCCGCGGCATAAGACTTTTGGGAGTAGGCTTTGAAAATATCGTAAAAGAAGAAAAGCCGTATCAGCAGGATTTATTCAGCGATAACAAAGATGAAAAAAAACAGGCGGTTGAAAAAGCAATTCTTTCTCTTTCAAAAAAACATCCGGAAATAAAAGTAAGTAAGGCAAGAACTATCAAAGGAATAGTTATGGCTTTCTTTATTGCCACAAGCTTCCTTTCAAAATCAGAAGCCCAGGAAATTAAAAGCCCTGAAAACGAAACTCCAAAACAATTACCGTCAAAAGATCCGCCTTCGATTTTTGAATATGATATAAACGACAATAATCATGTAGATTTTGAACTGTCCGGTTACTGGCAGGGCTTTTTTACACAGAATTTTGATTTTACTTTTGGTAACGGAACAAGACCTGCCTTCTCACTCCCTACTCCAGTCTTTAAACAGGATGTTGAACTTTCTGCCAGAATTCTTTTAAACAGACACTGGTATTTCGAAGCAGACTTTGCTGATGAATTCAAAAAGAATACGATTGCTGCAGGTTATAAAGGAGACGGGCTTGTAAGAAGCTTTAGAATAGCAAACAGAGGAATCACAATGCCTGCAATTTATTCTGCCGATTATTTTGGTTTTGGACTTGCAGGAGGAAATAACCAGGCGCCGGGACTGTCTCTTTCCTTAAAACCGGCTTCTGAACTCTGGCAGGCAGATTTTTTACTCCGCTATGATATGACAGAAGTTCATTCAGCAGTTTTTTATGGAATGAACAGCGTTACCGATTATAAAAAAGATATTTCAGCTTTTATGTACGGAAGAGAATTCCGTTTCCCTGAAAACAAAGCTCATCTCCTTCAGGAAATCTCTGCTGTTTATGTTGAAGCAAACGGTGGTAAATTTACCGGCGCAGACGGCAGAAAATATAACAGGCTTAGTTCAGATCAGTATGCTGTAATTCAGCATACCGGCAGGCTGATTCTTTCTTCTAACACAGGCGGAGATAAAGGATCCCTTGGTTCAGACAAGGCAACTCAGATTCCGTCAATTATCGTTACCTTCCGCTCGCAGGCTTCTGCAAATGAAATAGTTCTGGCGGAAGGCAGCTGGGATGATTCCGCCTCCTTTCTCGGAAGGATTCAGAAAAAATTGGGCGGAGGAAAATACAAGCTTTCAAAATACGCTTACAATCAGCTTACATCGATTAATGGAGATACTGCTTTAATAATTCAAAGTCCTGCAGGCTTTTCTCCTTTCTTATGCCCGAACTACTATGACCTTGGAAATGAAAAAGATATAGCAGATTCTGAAGTAACTGTGATTTTCGAAGCCTCTGAAAAAACTCTTGCACAGTTTTCTGCCGTTACAACTGACGAAAGCTACACTTCCCTTTCCAAAGATTTTTTCAAAGACAATCACTCTTTTGTTCAGCTTATAAATCAGGATGATTCAGACAGTATTTACCCTTTTGCAGATCTTGCCCCGGAAATCTACCTGAATCTTTCAAATGAAAGTAATGTTTGTCTTCTTACAAGAATCTTTACGCCGCAGGAACAGCTTCGTATTTCAAAGGATGCCGCAGACGGCACTGTACAGGTTTACAAAAACGGAATCCTTATGCAGGGAACCAGCTATAATCACAGCACCGGTATTGTAAGTCTTGGAGAGTCCGTCTCACAATCCGACAAACTTACCATAACCTGGCAGGAAGACACCAAAGATTTCTCACATGGAGCAGTCACCGCCGGAGCCGGAATCAAAGCATACTTTCTTCCCTGGCTCACAGGCGACATAGCCCTTACCGACCGCTGGCCGATTAATTTCAACAAAGCCTATATCGCAAACGGAACAGATGGAATTAAAAACGGATTTGCAGCCCTTACAGGCGGAATTGAATATAATAAAGACGGACTTACTTTAACAGAAAAAACTTCCCTTTCCGTTCAGCAGGAAAACACAGCCTCCGGTCTTGTCGTTTTGAATCAGGAAATCTATGTTCCAAAAACCTATTATCTGGAAGTTTCTGCCGGAGCAAATGCAACTGCCGACCCAGGAATTACAGGCTACTGCATTCCCTTAGTATGGAATTCCATAAATGAAAGTCAAAACCTTCCGGCAAAAACTGACATAAAACTTACCGGTGGAAATCTTTTAATGAACAGCTCTTCTTTTATCGTAGCAGTCAAACCAGATTTCAAAGTTTCAGAACAAGCTCCTTCACAAAGCCTTAATTCGTATCTTGAAGTTTATCTTGTTGCCGGAATCAAAGCCGGTGAAACTGCAGACTCTATAGAAATCGAAGACTATCCACACTGGAAGCTTAATTCCAGTGGTAAGTTAGACCTTACAAAAAACAGCTGGCAGCTTATAACTCTTGATTTATCTGACTGGGACAGAAGCAGGCTCACTGCCGGTAAAGACATCAGGCTTCTTATAAAAAAAGCTGAGGACAGCAGTTTGTTGGGACTTTCTGGAACTCTGTATTTTGGGCCTTATGAACCGGTTCTTAAAGCATCATCAATAAAATCCCCGGAAGGCTATACTGTTACTACAAGGGCAGAACTTTATGATGCAGAAAAATATGCCGTTCACTTAAAATGGAAAAAAGACTCTTCTATAACAAATATAGACGAAGACATTGTAAGCACAGAATATTTCTCACCGGCAGATTTTTCTTCATACAAATCTCTTTCCTGGGATTTTTCTACATCATCAGCTGTGCCTTTTGCCCTTATTTTAGATTCTGCCACTTCAACCACAAGTGACATAGCCCTTCAGCTGGTAATTCATAAGCTGCCGGAAAATCTTATATCAGCGGTATCACCATTCCTTCACAATCTCAAAATTGATCTTAAACAGAAAGAAGTTTTCATCGACGGAATTAAACTTTCGCCAGCAGCCTTCTCAATTTATATTAACGACAAGGTAATTCCTTCAAGACAAAAACTGATTTTAAAAATCTCTGAAAATCCTGCACTTTATACACAGGGAGATTTTTATAACGGAAGGCTTCTTTATTCAGAATCAGAAGTTTACTGCAACATTCAAAATTACGCTTCCGTAAAATATCAGAAAGAAGGAAAGCTTATTTCTGTTAATGATTTTGCCCTTGTAAAAGACCTTGTTCTTTATGCAGATTCTACGCAAAGTACAGGAAAGCTTTCTTCCCCGGATTTTTCTGTAGTCAGCAACACAGGTGCTTCTGCAACCATCAGTGGAATCAAAACAAAGGCAGACCTTTCATTACAGAAAGAAAAAATTAAAGCTGCAGGCCATACACTTTCAACAGATTCAGAAATGATTCCTTACCTGTCAGCAGAAGATAAATATCATTTTGATATTAACTCACGCGAAATCCGAAAAGAAGATAATTTTGGTCTGGATTTATCGAAACTGAAAATTCCTTTAAAAGCCAGTCTTAAAACAGATACCTCTGATAGCCTGCTCCATGCCACACAGAATTCCAAAGCAAATCTCGATTTTACCTGGAAGAATGAACAATATACTGTAGGCTTTACTTCAGACCTCAATCTTTCACAAAAACTGAATAAATCATTTTGTATAACAGAACAAAATAATATTGCAGATTATTTTACATACTGGGCAAAAACAACAGGCATTCAGTTTTCAAGCGGTATGAAAGAAGCCAGCCGCAGAGATTCAAAAATCTCGGCCAAGCTTTTTGGAGCCATGCCGATTTATGAAGCTGACTTCAAACCTCAGCTCGAATATATCCTTTCAGGAACTTACAGAAAACTTGATAACTCTCTTTTTACAGATAAAGAAAAACTTTCCCTTACCCTTCCTTTCGCACTGAATGGAAATGCTTTAAGCTTTGAAATCTCAAGGTCCGGAAGTGAAATAAAAAATATCTCTTCAACAGATTATCTTTATACAGACGGCTCCTATACCGAAGACATTAAAACAATTTTCAACCGCCAGAATGATCATTACTGGTTTTATACCTCAATTCCTTTTTACGAGATCTTTGACTACACACTTTCAAAGCGCGTAAGCAGCGATTATTCTGCATTATATGAATTGAAATACAACAGAAAGCTTTCAAATTCCCTTAAAGACCTTTACCTTCCGTCTGCAGTTTCCTTTACTTTGATCCGTGACATTAAAAATCAAAGTGCAAAGAAATCTGATTTATATCAGATGAAGGCTGTAGTTACAAATACTTCCATCAACAACTTTGGATCACACAGTAAAGGAAAGATTTTCGGCTGGTTTGAACAGGAAGAGCTTTTTTCAACTCTAACAGGTATTATTAAACTCCCTTATGAAAACGGTATAGTTTATGATGATATCAGATATCAGTTTTCAGCATATCTTCAGATGATGCTTTTGATAAAAGAAAAAACAACTATTACTTCTGCATTTAATTTTTCAATTGATAACAGTTTCTCGTGGACAACTAACGGACTGTTTGTATATGAACGCCCTTGCAACAACTGCCTCTTCTATCTTTTAGTTGATTTCCTGCTTCCATACTTTAAAGGAAATGTAACTGCCATGAAACGAAAAGATACTCTTAATATTGAACTATCACAAATTGATAACAAAAATCTTCAGAAATATACTTACAAGCATTTTGCAGAAATTACATTCCAGGAGCATCTTTCTATAAACGGAGAAATCGGGGCAAGCTTTACGCATAAATCAGACTCAGCAGATTTACTGAGCCTGATTTTGACACTTGGAGCAAAAGCAGAATTCTAAATTACTGAAGAGGAGCAAAGTATCCGGTTTCGTCTCTTCCGCTTCTGTTCAAAAGATAAACTTCAGCTTCAAGAGGAAGATAATTTGTTCCAAAGTTTGTAGACATGGCAGATGTATAGGAAAGCTGGTAGATTCCCTGTGGAAGTTCAATAATATCTTTTACCAGGTCACCCAAGCCCTGAGGGCGGTAAATATAATAAACATCACCACTTGTACTTTCAGAAACGTATGCCAGTTCATCTCCAAGAGCACTCTGATCAAGCTGAATCACAGAGAATGAAATGGAATTATTGTTCATGTAAGAAGAAAGTTCAGCAAGATTATATTTTTCAAAAGAAAGCCCGTTATTGCTTCCTGCCGTAATAAGAATTATTCCTCGTTTCTTTGCAGCATTTATAAGATCATTTGAGGCAAGACGTAAGGCAAGGTCACAGGCAGCCGTAGAAGAAGCTTTTGTTTTTAATGCATCAAGACTAAAGTCTCCCAAAAGATCAGGTCTTCCCACATACTCAGTCGCAGGGATCGCTCCGGCCGCAACAATTCTCAGCGTACCCATCCCATTCATCGAGGCGGCGATTTCCTTTATACTGCTTTCGATTTCCCGTCTATAAACTGCAGTGCTTACAGAACGGTCAACAATAATGGTTATATCAGCTTCTGTATTATTAGAAGCAGCACCAAGCATTTTCAGATTAGAAACAGGCCTCATATTTTCTGTCAAATAAAAGTTTTCCTGCTGAAGACCAACAACAGGCTGACGGTGACGGTTTTCTACACGAAGCTCAACAACGACATTTGGGAATTTAGAAGCATCAATCTGTTCAATCTGAACAAAAAGACCGCCCACAAGCTCCTGTACTTTTGACATTACATAAACTTCATTTGCAGTAAAATCAGTAACAATCACATTACCGTTTACATCTGGATTTGCAGAGGTTACCCGCGCCGGCGCATTACCGGTTCTTACATATTCAAATAAAGCACCTGATTCTGCATCAACAGAAAGGACCCGGTTTGAATCACAAACAATAAGACTGCCGTTCCAGTATTTAAGGGCTTCCGGCTTTTTAAATGTACCAGGCTCTACAAGCTCACGGATAAAATTTCCGGCCCTGTCAAATTCATAAATACATCCAGTCTGGTCATCTGCAACAAAAACCCTTTCATCTGTAAGAGCAATTCCAGTCGGACCTTTTACTCCTGCAAAATCAGCTTTTGTTCCGCCGAAGAAGAAAACAGCTTCTCCATCCTTATCAAAAACATCAATTCGTCTGTTACCGTAATCAGTTACATAGATACGTTCCAGATAATCCTGGGCAAGATAAAGAGGACCAACAAGTTCACCGGTTCCGCGCCCCCTGCTTCCGATATATTTTTCAAAATGACCTTTACTGTTTAAAAGTGCAAGGCGGTCTCCCGCATGCTCGCTTACAAGAAGTTTTCCATTATGGAGGCGAAGAATATCACTCGGGCGGTCAAAACCGTTTACCGGCCCTTCAACACGATTAATTACTTTTCCATTCTGATTTAATAAAACAAGCTCATTCGTATTATAGGCTGCAATCCACATTGTACCGTCGTAATTCGGTTGAACTGCAACAGGTCCGCTGAAAATCAGATTTCCCTGAAACTCTCCCGGGAAAGCACCTGCTTCAGAAAGACGCATTAACTTGTCGGTTGAATCTCCGGTAACACGTCTTTCCCTTACAATCTCTATTTTATTTTCAAGAAGCAGTCCGCCGTAACCGTTTCCGCTTGCGTTATTCCAGTAACTAAGTGCTGAACCTTCAAGGCCGGCCTTATAATAAGCTTTTCCAAGCCAGTCGAGAATCAGGTTATCATCAGGAAGATAAGCAAGTGCCTTTTCAAACTGAACGATTGCCTCATTAAAGGCTCCCTTGTAATAAGCCTGAACTCCGCGCCGGAATTCTTCAGAAGCAAAGCCTTCATTTCCGCTTCTGATTCTATCCTCAGGTACGCGCAGCCCTGCGTCATCTGTTGTAACCTGTGCAAAAAGTGCACCTGCTGAGAAAATGACTGAAAAAATCAAAGCGGAAATCTTTTTCATCAATTAGTGCCCCGCCTTTAATCTTACTGATTTTATATGTTCTGCGATTACTACACTGTTAGTATCAATCTGTTCTGCAAGCTGAAGATACTGTAATGCATCCTTATATAAACCAAGCTTATAGTAAACCCAACCAAGAGAATCAAGGCAGGCTGCAGACTTTGGTGCAGATTTAACTGCCTGTTTACAAAGAGAAAGAGCTCTTGTCAAATCCTTTTCCTGGCAGGCAAGAACATAACCAAGTCCATTAAGAGATGAAATATTATCAGGATCTTTTCTGAGCGACTGTTCGTAGTAGCTTAAACAGCGTTCTGTATCATTCTGTTCCCAGGCAATAAAAGCAATTGCGGCATAAACCGAAGCCTGCATATATCCTGTTTCAAGAAGCTTATTCAATTCAAAATCCGCAAGACGTTTACGGCCTGAAAGCGCATAGATTACTGCAAGTAAAAAACGGCACTGCAATACACGCTCAAGATTTCCACCGGAAGTTACTACCTGTTCAAGAAACAAAAGTGCATCATCATAGCGCTCAAGTTTTGTATAACACAAACCAAGATAATACGAGACTTCTATCTTATCTGCTGCTGAATCTGTAGGAAGCCCAAGAAAGAAAGCCAGTGCCTTCTTATAGTTTTTCTGATTATAAAGGAGTTTTCCTTCATCTAAAATAGTATTATTCGGCATTTCCCCACCCTTTTATTTATCTCTACTATTCTACACCTTAAATTGAATACCGTCCACTATTTCAGCACCAAGCGGATCGGCATACACCCTTGATACGGCTATATATCCCTGTTGAACTGCATAAACATCGCATTCTTCATCCTTTCTTGGAACTGCACCCCCTGGAATAAAAGTTACTTTCATAGGATCTACTCCCTTATCAACATGCATTTTATCTCCATAATCACGGATACAAAGCGATTTACAGTATTTTACGCCCTTATAAGAATCTAAAGAGCCGGCATTTACATTAACAAAAATCCTTGGGACATCTGTACTTGCAAGAGCTGCAAGCTCCTTAAGGTTTCTTGCGGCAAAATCAGCGAGAGCTTCATATTTCATGTTATTAAGATGTTCATCATCCCAGACAAAAGGATCTACACTAAGGGCAATTCCAGGAACCTTATTTAAGACAGCCTGTCTTGCGGCACCACAGGTTCCAGAATAAATGATATCTGTTCCCATATTGGCACCTTTATTGATTCCGGAAATGACAAGATCAAACTTAAAATCAAAAAGATCGCCTGAAGTACCAAGGCATACACAATCAACCGGCAGGCCGGAAATAGCCCACTGATTTTTTTTATATTCTTTTAGTGTATAGCCGCCATAAATTGTAATGTGATGGGATGCTGCAGATCTGTTGGAATCAGGGGCGATTATATAAACCTCATGCTCTTTTGCAAGACGCTCATAAAGCACCTGAATTCCCTTTGCTTCAATTCCATCATCATTTGCAAGCAGAATCTTCATAGGGCTTAGTCCTTAACCATAGCCGCGCCGTCTGCTGCTTCAACTTCATAAACATCAGGATGAAAGCCGAAAATCTTTTCAAACTCCGTAATTTTTGCCTTGAAGTTTTCAACATCGCCTTCGCGCATTATTGCATAAAGGCAGCGGCCAAAACCTTTTCCGGTAATGCGTCCGCAGGTAACCGGATTTCTTACAAAGTCAAGATTTGGTTCCAGCTCATTTACACGCTTCAAAATCCAGTCAATTTCCGGGCATGAAATATTAAACATATCACGCATTGTTTCATGACTGTGGTTTACTGAACGCGCAAACTTAAAGAAGTCACCTTTTTCGATTCCCTCGCGGGCATCAAGAATATCATTATGTTCATAAAGAACTGAAAGAAGCTTTCTTCGTATATCTTCACTTACGACAGAAAGCTGTTCATTAATATCAGTTACATCATCAATATAACGCCAGCCGCCGTATACATTAGGCTTGCGTTCCCTGAGGTCTCCCATTATAAGCGCATACTGAGGTTCATGGAGAGTCTCTTCGTTCCATACAGATACACGGGGAACTTTAGTATCTACAAGAAGAACCTTTTTATCTTCAAAATTAAATGGAACATAGTCCCATGTATTCTTAAAATGGTCTGTAATGATTATATTATTCTTTTTTGAGAAAAGGGCTGCAAAATTATCTGCTATATAGTTATTTCCCTGAAGGAATCGTCTGTTACCGCGTTCGATAACCTGCAAAAGCTCCATATCAGAGCAGTTAAGATTAAAAAGATTTTTAATTGCAACGGCAGTAGCTGCTTTTGCCGCTGTAGTAATACCAAAGCCTGCAGAAGGAATGATTTCACTATAAATGGTGATATTCATTCCACCGAGTGTAAAACCACCGGATGTAAAACCATAGACAATTGCCTTTGCAGCATTTGCCCAGCGGTCTTCTTTTTTCATTTTTAATGAAGTTATACTGGCTTTTTTACGCTCATTAAGCTGATGAAAATAAAATCGTATAGATGTGTCGTCTCGTTTTGAAATGGCAACATAAACCGGCAGATTAACTGCCATAGACATAGTTTTATCTTTAAAGAACCAGGAATGTTCGCCTATAAGATGAAACCGCCCAGGTGCTTTTGCAACGACATCCGGCTTCTGGCCATATTCCAATTCGTGTGCATCATTTACTGCTTTCATTTATTGGACCCCCCCTTTATTAAATCCCCTTTTTACCTTGAAATTTTTCAATGTATATTGTTAAAATAATAATATAATGGAATTGATTTTACAAGTTATTTTTTCTTCAGTTTTCTCAGGATTATTACTTTCAGCTGCAATACCTAACGAAGTATATCTTTTCGGATGTCCTGTATTCACACTTTTTGCTTTTATTCCATTGTATCTGATTTTTAATAAGATAAAAGATTTTAAAACTGCCTTTCTGGCTTTTTTCCTGCAAACCCTTACCACACATTTATTTTCAAGCTTCTGGCTTGCTTACTTTAAGGATTTTGCAGTTTTTACACTGGGTGCTTCTGCACTTGGAACAGCCTGTATAGGCGGAGCCTTCGGTTTATATGCTTTTCTTCCGTACTATTCAAGTTCTTCACAAAATAAGCTTAATGAAAACAGACTTGTCCTCCCATTAATGCAGTCTCCGACCTTCAGAGTCCTCTATTTTACAGTTATATATACTTTATATGAATGGGCAAAATCCTCTGGCTTCTTAGGCTATCCCTGGGGAACAGTTTCTTCTGCAATGTATCACTGGCCCGTTCTCATGCAGTCAGCTTCGATTACCGGAACTTATGGTATTACCTTTATAATAGTATTATTTAATGCTCTTGCAGCAGAGTTTATGATGCTTTATTACGGAAAGAGCCGTCTGCAGCAGACAAAACTTAATCATACAGTTCAGGCGGCAAAAGTTTTTGGACTTCTTCTTTCTCTGATGATTCTTCATGGGCTTATCCAGTACGATAAAAACCGATATCCCCTAAAAGAAATTACCGCCATTACTGTTCAACAGAATAGTGATCCCTGGCAGGAAGATAATGATGACAAGTCTATACTTACTTCTCAGCGCCTTACAAAAGAAAAAATAGAAGAACTTAAGATGCAGGACCGTACGGCTGACCTTGTAGTCTGGAGCGAAGGCTGTCTCAGACGCGCATTTCCCGGAGCATCTAAATATTATGATTGGTTTCCTGTTGAAAAATCACTTTCTTCATTCGTAAAGGAAATACATACACCGTTTATTTTCGGCGGCTCAGTAATACGAGAAAACAATACTAATCCGTATAAAAGCAGGCAGAATAATATAAAATACTTCAATTCAGCTATTCTTTATGATGCCGAAGGTAATTACCGCGGCTATTACGCAAAAAATCACCTGGTTCCTTTTGCAGAAGCTCTTCCTTTTATGGAAGTTCCACCAATAAGGGCTTTTATGGAGAAAATAGTTGGCATTTCCGCAGGCTGGACTCCTGGCGATCAGTACGTTTTTTTTGATGTTCCCTGCCGCGTGACTGATGATTTTAAGCTTCCTGCAGTAAAAAATATTGACCTTAACAAAACTTATTCACAGCAGAAAAAGAAAGACGATGAGCCTTATACCGTCCGGATAGCTACACCTATTTGTTTTGATGATGCCTTTATCGATATTATGAGACCTTTATTCTTAAACGGATGTGAGCTTTTTGTAAATATTACAGACGATTCCTGGTCAAAAACAAAATCAAGTGAAATCCAGCACTTTGTAATTGCCTCTTACAGAGCCATAGAATACCGCACAACACTCGTACGTTCGGCAAATGCAGGTTATTCTGTAGTAGTAGATCCATCTGGAAAGGTAATTGCAGACCTTCCTTTATTTGAAGAAGCCGCTTTAGCTACCGATATTCCTGTTTTCAAACACGAAATAACAACTTATGCCCGCTTTGGAAACTGGCTTCCATACCTTTGTCTTATTATCTTTGTATTCTGCAGTATATATGCCCGTCTCACATTCTGCGAATGGGACTACATTCCAAGCGAAAGAAAGATAAAAAAATCCGGAAAATCTGACAAAAAAAAGAAAAAGAATTCAAAATCAAAAAAATAGTCAAGTGCTTGTCAGCTTTTTTTAGGGATAAGCATAAAAAAAAAATTTGTCAAGAAAAAAAGTTTAAAATAAATTCACTAAATTTCCAAAAATTCACTTGTCTATCCATATCTAGTGTACTATGATGTAATTATCAAAATAAAGACGCTAGAAAATAAAAAGTGAGAGGAAACAATGCGCTGCCCCTACTGTGGTAACATTGAGGACAAAGTCCTTGAGTCAAGAACGATGGTAAACGGAGAAAGCATCCGAAGAAGACGTGAATGTCTGTCATGCGGATATCGCTTTACCAGCTATGAACGTATTGACGAAAAGCCCTTTATGGTTATCAAACGCGACGGACGCCGCCAGCCTTATGACCGCCTTAAGCTGGAAAAAGGAATTGAGCGGGCTTTGGAAAAACGTCCTGTTGCAACCTCTATGGTAGAACAGCTTTCCAATGACATTGAAGATCTCGCAATTAAAAAAGGTCGTGAAAACCGTGAAATTTCTACGTCTGAGCTGGGAGAGCTTGTGCTAGAAAAATTGTATGACATCGACAAGGTAGCCTACATTCGTTTTGCGTCAGTCTACCGGCATTTTGAGAATCTCGATGAATTCATAACTGAAGTAAAGAACATAGAAAAGAGGGGAAAAACAAAATGAGTGATCAATCAATCTTTCCAGAATGGAGAAGCTTTCTGGGTAACAGTTCCGATTCGGAAACAAAGGGCTTTCTTAAATCTGTAGTAAAACGTTCAGGCGAAATTGCAGATTATGACAGAAGCAAAATCGAAGCTGCTATCGGCAAGGCTATTGAAGCCGTAGAAAAACGAAAGGATCCGGATAGAGCCGCTCAGCTTACAGACATGGTAGAAGAAAAGCTCCGTATTCAGCTTGCCGGAAACCGCGCACATTCTATTCCTGCAATCGAAGAGATTCAGGATATCGTAGAAAGTGTTCTCATCGAAAACAAAGAAGTTGAAGTTGCAAAGGCTTACATTCTTTACCGTGCCCGCCACGAAGCAATGCGCGACGCTAAGAGCCTTATGATCGACATCAACAAGACAATGGATGGCTACCTTGCTCAGAGCGACTGGCGTGTAAACGAAAACGCTAACGTAAACTTCTCGCTCGGTGGTCTTATTCTTCATAACTCAGGTACAATTACAGCTAACTACTGGCTTAACAATATTTACTCAAAGGAAATTGCAGAAGCACACAAAACAGCCGCTTTCCATATCCACGACCTTTCTATGTTCTCAGGCTATTGTGCAGGCTGGTCGCTTCGTCAGCTGATTGCAGAAGGACTTGGTGGAGTACCAGACAAAATTACTTCAACTCCAGCAACTCACCTCTCTACCCTCGTTAATCAGATTGTAAACTTCCTGGGAATCATGCAGAACGAATGGGCAGGTGCTCAGGCATTCTCATCTTTCGATACATATCTTGCACCATTTATCCGTGCAGATCATCTTACAGAAAAACAGGTTCGCCAGTGCATCCAGAGCTACATTTACGGTGTAAACACACCAAGCCGCTGGGGTTCACAGGCTCCGTTTACAAACATCACATTAGACTGGGTATGTCCTGATGACCTTAAGAATAAAAAGGCTATCGTAGGCGGAAAGGAACAGGATTATACTTACGGCGACTGCCAGAAAGAAATGGATATGATAAACAAAGTATTCATTGAACTTATGATCGAAGGTGATGCTAACGGACGCGGATTTGCTTACCCTATTCCAACCTATAACATTACACGCGACTTCGACTGGAACTCAGAGAACGCTAAGCTGCTCTTTACTATGACAGCTCAGTACGGAACTCCAAACTTCCAGAACTTTGTTAATTCTGATTTGAACCCTAGCGATGTACGTTCTATGTGCTGCCGTCTCCAGCTTGATAAGAGAGAGCTCCGCCGCCGTGGTGGTGGTCTCTTTGGTGCAGACGAGTTCACAGGTTCTATCGGTGTAGTAACAATCAATATGCCTCAGATCGGTTATCTTGCTAAGAACGAAGAAGAGTTCTATAAGAGACTCGACTATCTTATGGAGCTTGCAAAGGAAAGTCTCTGCACAAAGCGTAAGGTTATCCAGAAGCTTTATGACGGTGGACTCTTCCCTTACACAAGACGCTACCTCAAGACTCTTGTAAATCACTTCAATACAATCGGTCTTTGTGGTATGAACGAATGCTGCTTAAACTTCCTTGGAGTTAATATTACAAATCCTAAGGGAAAGGCTTTTGCAGAAAAAGTATTACAGCACATGCGTGAGAAGATGCAGGACTTCCAGGAGGAAACAGGAGATCTCTTCAACCTCGAAGCAACTCCTGCAGAATCTACATCTTACCGTCTCGCACGTCACGATAAGGAACAGTTCCCTGATATCATTACAAGCGGAACTAACGAACCATTCTATACTAACTCTTCACAGCTCCCTGTTGATTACACAGCTGATGTATTCGAAGCCCTCGATCATCAGGAAGCTTTGCAGACTAAGTATACCGGCGGAACAATGTTCCACGTGTTCATGGGTGAAGCTCTTAAAGACTGGAAGAGTTGTGCTGACCTGGTTCGTACAATTGCAAGCAAATACCGCATTCCTTTCTTTACTGTATCGCCAACCTACTCTATCTGTAAGGTTCATGGATATCTCGTAGGACAGCAGTTTGAATGTCCTAAGTGTAAGGCTGAAAAAGAAAAGGCTCTTAAAGAAAAGCTTAAGGAACTTGAAGCTGAAAAAGAAAAGGTACTTGCAGAGCAGAAAAATTAAAGATTTTCGGTCTCAGTGCCGAGAATTCTAGTGTACACAACATTGACAAACTAGCAAATCCACACTATATTTAGTGTGGGTGTGAAAATTAAATAATTTGGGAGGAGAAAAAAGATTATGGAAAAAAGAACACTTGCACAGATTGAGGCTGAAATTGAAGAGACTAAAGAGGCTCTTAAGGATGTTCATGGAACCGAGACAGAGGTTTACGCACGCATCGTAGGTTACTACCGCGCCGTAAAACACTGGAACAAGGGAAAGCGCGATGAATTTGATCAGCGCAAAATGTTCACTCTCGAAGCCAGCAAGGAATATGATATTACTGCTGCAGACCAGCCATGCGTACGCAAGGCACCTGCAAAAATGACAAAAGCAGAAACAACATCAGATTTAACAAGCGTAACATACGAATTGTATACAAGACAGACATGTCCTAACTGCCCTCCGGTAAAGAGCTTTATGGCAGATCTTGATATGCCTGGACGTTCTATCGATGTAGATACAAAAGATGGTCTTGCAGAAGCTGCAAAGAAAGGTGTATTTGCATCACCTACAGTAATCTTCTACAACGAGGCTGGTGTTGAAACTGCACGCTGTCACAACGTTGAAGAACTTGAAGCTGTTTTCAATAAGGTAGCTGTTACTGCATAATGTCAGAGCTTGACCTTAATAAACCTGCGGGCGTACTTGTAAAAACTACCTGTGTAGATTTTCCTGGACGTGTCGCAGGTTCTTTTTTTCTTAAAGGCTGTAATATCCGCTGCCCCTACTGCTATAACATTGGCCTGGTTCTTGATGATTCTGAAATACCTTTTGGTACTGAAACAGAACCGCTCAATACTGTAGCAGAGCTTTTTGCTCATCTTGAAAAAAGACAGGGCATTTTAAGTGGTCTTGTAATAAGCGGTGGAGAACCTCTTCTTAATCCTTATACACCGCTTATTATCCGCCGGGCCAAAGAACTTGGCTATAAAATCAAAATTGATACAAACGGTACATTACCCGAAAAACTCAAGAGCCTTATAGATAATCCGGAACTTAAACCAGACTTTATTGCAATGGATATAAAAACAAGTCCTTCCCGCTACTCTACTTTGATTTGCGGTGACAAGTCTCCTTTTTTCGGAAGATCAGATTATTTTGAAAAGGTATTACGTGAAAGTTCAGAACTTGTTGCAAGCTACCCTGCAGACTGCCGCGAATGGCGAACAGTTCTTGTTCCAGGCTTAGTTACAAAAGAAGATATAGCAGAAATGGCAAAGCTGCTGCCACAAGATGCAAGTTGGCAGTTCGCACAGTTTATGAACAAGAATTGTTTAGACCCGGATTATAATGATATTTATCCTTACACCGATCAGGAAGCGGCAGAATTGATTGATTACGCAAAGACGTTGATTAATAATGCAAACTTACGTTGACAATTTTTGAATACGCGGAGCAGAAAAAGACCCAAGGTTGCATCGAGCCGATACGGGAACGCCGGTTCGACGGAAAATACGAGCGGAGCGACGAGGCTCGCCAGCAGCCTTGGGGATTTTTCAGCGGGAGCAGTTTCAAAATATATTCGATGTCAGTTATTACATAATTCTAGCAAATTCTTTTACAATTTGCGGAATCAATGTTTCTACTCTTCCATTACAGCTCATGCCACTGGCGTTTTTGTGGCCGCCGCCACCAAACTTTGCGGCGACCAGAGATACATCAATTTTATCTTGAGAGCGAAAGCCGCCTGTACAGGTTGTTTCTGTATCCTGACGCAGGAAGACAACGGCTTCAACACCCTTTGCAGACAGCATCAGCTGATAAAGAGAATCAGAATCGCGGCCTTCAAGTCCCCATTTTTTTGTATCTTCCAGAGATTCATAAGTTACTACCAGTCTGCCATCGAGATACTTTTCTGCTTTTCCCAGAAGAATTCCCAGAAGCTTTCTTGTAGAATAAGGCTTACCTGAATTAATTTCGCGGTATGTAGTTCTTGGATTTGCTCCGTCTGCAACAAGACGGCTTACGGCAGCAAAAACTTCAGAAGAATTATCTGTTAAAAATCTGAAAAAGCCGGTATCTGTACAGATTCCAAAGAACAAATCCTTTGCTAGATCTCCTGGTACAGGGCCAATCAAAGCTTCATAAAAAAGCTGTACAAGAAAAGCACAGGCAGGAGCATCAGAATCAACATAGCCCAGAAAGCCTTCTTCCAGCCCGCTTGTTTTGTGATGATCAATTACAAAAGTATCAAAGCCCTTTAAATCTCCGTCAATATCACCCAGGCGGCTCAGTTCGGAACAGTCAGCTATAAATAGCCCGCTGGCTTTGCGTTCGCTGTCATCCTGAAATTCCATTGTATCAGAAAATTTTTCCTGCCATCTAATAACTTCATTTCTCTTAAATGGCCCGGCAGAAAGCAGCTGATAGGGTTTTCCAAAATGCTCGAGAATGGCAGCAATACCAAGACAGGAGGTAATACAGTCTCCATCCGGCTCTTTATGTCCTATAATAAAAAAGAAATTATGATTATCAATAAAAGATTTTAGTTCAACAGTTTTTTCCTGAGATATTTCAAACATTGGTATTCCTTAAAAAGACAAAAAAAAAGAGGGTTTCAAAACCCTCTTTTATAATACCGTATTTTGGTCTAGAATTCCAAGTCTTCCAAGGTATCTTTATCAGCACCTTCCATATTCTTTCTGGAATCTACCATACCCCAGATTGAATTACTCTTATTCATTGGTATTGAAAGAATAACACGCTTAAACTCGCCGCCATCCTTTACAATAGTCATATATGCACCAATTGAAGTTTTTACCGCACGGAACTTAAGCTTTCTTGGAGCCTCTTCTGAACCGCGTCCCCATTTCTTAGGAATGATAACATTTCCTACACCTGTTTTATTCTTCTGATAGATAACTGCATATCCATCTTTTCCTTCCAGAATCTTAAGAACAGGAACGTTTACATAAGACAATTCAGTCCATTTTCCTTCTGTACGTTCAGGTGCATTTGCACTGCTTTTATTATCAGCAAAAAGAGCTGCAGAGAATACTGCAAGGAGAGTAAGGATCATCAATATTTTCTTCATAATAACTCCTGTATAAGGCCCTTACGGCCAAACTACGTCGTACTAAATATTATAAACCGATTATTTTATTTTAACAACAGTTTTATTTTATTTTATTTTTCGAAGAAATGTATTAATAAATGTTAACTCTATTAACTTTTTAAGCAGATTTTAATGGACCCATTAAAAAAGTTTATCCGCCTGAAAAAAAAGTGCAAAAAAAAATCCGGTTGAAAAATCACCGGATTTAATGCTAGCGACTAATGGGATTGAACCATTGACATCACGGATATGAGCCGTGTGCTCTACCAACTGAGCTAAGTCGCCAAAAGATGTAACTATATTATCATTTTCAGCCATGAAGGTCAATAACAGAACTCATAATTTGTAAAATTTTCCTTATTTTTTCTAAATTATGAATAATCTGCTTCCAGGTAAATTCTCACTTGGCACAGAATGTGCATAGCAATGACTATCTTAAACAAAGCGAGGTATTCAAATGAATCAAAAGGAACTCAATCTGATTCCGCAGCAGCTGCTGCTCGGACAAATTACCGTCAAAGAAGCTGTAAACCGCAGTGGAACTTTTTTGATGGAAAACTACCCTATGTTTGGACTTGGCAAATATGATGATGATTTCCGGTCAGACATCATAGTTGCTTTTCTGGAACGCGGAGAACACATTCTGGAACTGTATCATCCCGAAATGGGTGAATATTTGAATTTCTTATTCAGTTATGTCACAACATTAATTAATACAAGACTTAAATCCCTTGCAAAATATTCAATACATCAGAAAGTTACTCAGGACGAAGCTTTAAGAATGCTTGATGAAAAAGAAATCACATATCAGAACATAAATTACCAGAATCTTTATAGTCCTAAAATCCCCTATTCCTACAATAAAGTTTCTGCAGAAGAATTACGTAAAACCCTGAAAGATATTTCAGAAGGTAAATCGGACAAGAAGCTTCTTGTGCTTGCCTTGAAATCTTCTTTTTATATTACAGATCCCCAGATAGAAAAAATTTGCAGAATCTATAAGATTGAAAAGAAGAGTTTTTATGACATAATAGAATTCTGTAAAAATTCAATTACGCATAAGGAATTACGCAGAATAAAAGTTCAGGAACGCAGGAATTTTGCATATTATCATCATAAAAGATATAAAAGGCTTCTTGAAAAGCTGGAAGAAGATGATGTAACTTTTGGCAACAGCCTGCTTATCGAAAAACTAAAACAGAAAGAAAGACGCTATAAAAACAGATGGAAAAATCTGAATAAAGCTTTTGAATCTGGCTTATTGAACCTCAGGCCCACAAACAAAACCATAGCAGACTTACTTGGAATTTGTGAACGTCAGGTTACTTACTGTCTCAGTTGCGTAAAAAAAGAGGTGGAAAAAAAGTATAGCAAAAATAAGAGACAGGATGGCTAAAAATCAGAATTTTTATTATATTGGAATAATGAAAATTTACTTAGCAACCGGAAATAAAAACAAAAAGAAAGAAATGTGTGAACTTTTACCTGAACACACAATTCTTATTCCTTCGGATGAAGGAATTGATTTTGATCCTGATGAAACAGGAACTACCTTTTACGAAAACAGTCTGATTAAGGCACGTACACTTTATGATATTGTGCACTGTCCTGTTATTGCAGACGATTCGGGAATTTGCGTAGACGCCTTGGGTGGAGCGCCTGGCATTTTCTCTTCACGCTATGCCGGCCCAGACTTTATGCAGGGTAAACCAGACGGCACAAAAATCAGCCAGGAAGAACAGAACATTTTCCTCATTCAGCAGACAAACGAAGCTATTGCAAAAGGCAATCTTCCTAAAGGCGCCTACCTCCACGGAGAAAGGAGCTGCCATTATACCTGCGCCATGGTAATGTACTGCGGGCCAGACCGTCTTTTTGTAGCCCAGGAAACCTTTGAAGGCAGTCTGATTGATGATATTTCAAAACAGGCAGGTTCAGGCGGTTTTGGTTACGACCCTATCGTTTTCCTCCCGGAATTCAACAAAACCGTAGCTGAACTTACAGCAGACGAAAAGAATGCCATCTCCCATCGTGGAAAAGCAGTTCGTGCCCTCAAAAAAATTATTGATATTTTGTAAATTTTTCCTAAAGTCTTTTAATATTTCTGCCGAAAATCATAGTAGAAGTGTCATGGCTCTATCGACTTCGTAGAAGCACGAGCCAGATGTTTCGGGCAAAAATGTGTAGATGTAGCCTTGTAAAACATTTACGCATTTTTGCATCTTTTTCCAAACAGAAGAAAGGATTCTTCTGCTCACATTCCAAGGAGGAATACTATGGTTATCAACCACAACATGTCGGCAATGTTTGCCAATCGTCAGCTCGGAGTAACAGGTCTCTATCTTAACAAAGATATGGAGAAATTATCTTCAGGCGAAAGAATCAACCGTGCAGGTGATGACGCTTCAGGACTCGCAGTATCTGAAAAGATGCGCAGCCAGATCCGCGGATTGCGCCAGGCTTCACAGAACTGTTCAAATGGTATCAGCTTTATCCAGACAACAGAGGGTTACCTCCAGGAAACAACTGACATCATGCAGCGTATCCGTGAACTTGCAGTTCAGTCTTCAAACGGAATCTACTCTGAAGAAGACCGCATGCAGATTCAGGTTGAAATTTCGGCTCTTGTTTCTGAAGTTGATCGCGTTGCAAGTTCCGCTCAGTTTAACGGAATGAACATGCTTACTGGCCGTTTCGCACAGCCAACAGGAGAAAATGTTGTAACTGGTTCTATGTGGTTCCACATCGGTTCTAACATGGATCAGAGAGTACAGGTATTTATCGGTACTATGTCTGCAGCAGCTCTTGGAGTACGTGAACTTGGTACAGAAGCAAAGATTTCACTTGCTACACCGGAAGATGCCAACCGCGCAATCGGAACTATCGACGAAGCATTGAAGAAGATCAACAAGCAGCGTGCTGATCTTGGTGCTTATCAGAACCGCCTTGAACTTACTGTTAAGGGATTGGATATTGGTGCTGAAAACCTCCAGGCTTCAGAATCACGCATCCGTGATACTGATATGGCTTCACAGATGGTAGAGTTCACAAAGAATTCTGTACTTCAGCAGGCAGGTACTGCAATGCTGGCACAGGCTAACAGCCAGAGCCAGAATGTACTCAGCTTGTTGAGATAATCACTTGTCTTTACGAAGATAGTGAGTTATAATTAATAGTCGTCAGCAATGGCGACTATTAATTAGCGCGGTGTTTTTTTGTACCTCTCCCCTTTTTTACTCCAAAACATCGTAAATTAATAATATAATTTTTGAATTATATTAAATGCCCGTTTTCAGCGGCGCATTGTTCTTTGACATAGTGTTTCCATGAAGGCTGGTGACAGTAGGAACAGTCGGTTTTGAAAAAGACTGACTATTCCTGCTGAATGGTCTGAAACTAAATCAGAGGCGCAGTACTGGTTTAGCCTTCACCTGCAGGACTTAAAGCATGAGGCTTTAAGTTTTTAAGTAAACATGGAGGCACAAATATGATTATTAATCACAATATGAGCTCACTCTATGCAGATCGTGTGACTAACATCTCGAATGAGTCAATCATGAAAAACATGGAGAAGCTCTCATCTGGTGAACGCATCAATCGCGCCGGTGACGATGCATCAGGACTTGCTGTATCTGAAAAGATGCGCAGCCAAATCCGTGGTTTGAACCAGGCTTCAAAGAACATCCAGAATGGTGTTTCTTTCATCCAGACAACCGAAGGTTATCTTGCTGAAACAACAGACATTCTTCAGCGTGTTCGCGAACTTGCTGTTCAGGCTGCAAACGGTATCTACAGCGACGAAGATCGCATGCAGATTCAGGTTGAAGTATCACAGCTCGTTGCTGAAGTTGACCGCATTGCTAGCGTAGCTCAGTTCAACGGCATGAATATGCTTACAGGACGCTTCGCAGTAGAAGGCGACAGCACAATGCAGTTCCAGATCGGTGCAAACATGGACCAGAACGCTCGCGTTTACATTGGTACTATGACAGCATCAGCTCTTGGACTTAAAGGTGCACAGGGTGGCGATGAGCAGATCACAATCAATTCACCAGAAGAAGCAAATATGACACTTGGTGCTGTTGACGCTGCATTAACTCAGGTTAACAAGCAGAGAGCAGATCTTGGTGCATATCAGAACCGCTTCGAAATGGCTGCAAAAGGCGTAAACATTGCTGCTGAAAACACCCAGGCTGCAGAAAGCCGTATCCGTGATACAGACATGGCTTCTGAGATGGTTGAATTCACAAAGAACAGCATTCTCACACAGGCTGGAACCGCAATGCTCGCTCAGGCTAATAACCAGTCACAGACTGTATTGGCACTCTTGCAGTAGTGTAATTAAAAAAACTGAATTAAAGAGATAACTGGATGTCATCTTTTTGATTTGAAATATGGAAGGAAGGGGTATGCGCCCCCCTTCCCTTTCCATTTTTTTCAAGGAGGAGAACTATGAATACTATTAATACGAATTCAATGGTTCATGTGGCAATGGATGGCCAGTCTCTTTACAACATTAACAAGAATACAGCAGGCAATACTGTACAACAGGCTGCTGCTCAATCCATAACTCCCACAGGAGCCCAGGTAGCGCAGAATATCGAACAGAATATGGCCGAATTAAAGGCAGATACTCAGGCGCTGCAGAAAATGACAGAAATGGTTGGCGGAAACAAGCTTCAGTTCAGTGTGAACAAAGAACTTGGAAGTGTTGTCGTTTCTATCGTAGATTCAGCAACAAATCAGGTTATCAAGCAGATTCCGTCAGAAGACATGCAGAAACTTAAGCTTCGCATCAGAAAAGCCATAGGCTCAATGTTCGACGAAGTAATTTAAAATATGGCCGGACTGAACATACCAGGCGTTACCGATCAGTATAATACAAACGATACTGTTGAAAAGCTCATGAAAATTGAGCGTATTCCTCTCACGAGGGAACAGAATCAATTAGAATCGTTAAAAACTGAGAAGAACGCCTGGCGCGATATTAACACAAAATTGTCCTCTCTGAGAGATAATACTAAAACTCTCTATTCTTTTGAAAATCCTTTTAACAGTAAACTAACCTCATCAACCGAAGAATATGCAATAACTGCAGAAGCAAACCGCAGTGCAAGCCTTCAGTCTTTTAAGGTTGATGTAATTCAGGCAGCATCTTCAGACCGCTTTCTTTCTGATGAGCTTGAAAATGATTTTAAGGTTCCAATCGGAACTTACACATATAAAGTAGGCGAAAAACAGATAACCTTTAACTGGAAAGGCGGCACCTTAAAAGACTTTTCAAACGCAATCAATAAACGCGGAAATAACATAATCAAGTCTTCAATAATCGGAGCCAGCGCAGGAAAAAAATCTCTGCTTATAGAAGCAGTTCCTACCGGTAAAGAAAACCGCCTTATTTTTGAAGACGATGCAAAAACCTTTGCCTTTGATTCCGGCATGGTTGATAAAATCAAATCGCAGACACAGACCTTTGCGAGCTCACAGACAGAAATACTTCCTGTAAACAAAATTGAATATGACGAGCCGGTTTACATGCCGCCTCTTTCTCTTACAAATACAAAATATGATGAAGAAAAACAGACAGCTACCGTAGAACCAAGAGGAGCTTATCAGGTAAAGGTTCCAGAAAAAATTTTACGCGACACTGACCTGCATCTTCAGTTTACGATTACCCAGAAAGAAACAGAAGATATTACACCGGAAATCAACAAAACTTTATTACAGCCGGAATTGCCTGATGCTGGAACTGCTGAATACGGTGGAATTGTTATTTCAAATAATCTTTCTGATACAAACCTTAATCTTCCACCGGAACCACCTGCCCCACTCGAACCTGTAAAAACAAATTCAATTTTGTTTGCAGTAATGGATGATGGAAGTGAAAAGGAAATTCCTTATACACCTGCCGAAGATGGAAAAGCAGCACAAATGGATGTTAAGCTTTCTGAATATCCGGGAATTAAAGCCATTGCCGTTCGCAATATAAATACCGGAACAAGTTATGAAATCTCAAGCTTCACTGCTCTTGATCCTGTAAAAGATCTTGGATACGGTCCGAAACATCCGGTATCTACAGCCGATGACGCTATAATAAAATACGAAGGAATTACAATTACCCGTTCATCAAATAAAATTGATGATGTAGTTCCTGAAATAACTCTTAATGTTCATGATAAAACAGAAAAAACTGCAACAATTTCTGTAAAACCAGATACAGAAGCTTCTAAGGCCGCAATTATTGAATTTGTCGGTAAGTATAATCAGGCAGTTGCTGAACTGAATATTCTTTCTCAGAATAAACAGGAAATTATTGATGAACTTGATTATCTGACTCCAGATGAAAGAGAAGCAGAACAGAAAAAACTTGGACTTTTCCAGTCTGATTTTTCACTTACAAATATCAAATCAAATATGTCTTCAACACTTGCAGCACGCTATATGTTTTCTGATACGGCAGAAATCACAATGCTTTCACAGCTTGGAATTGCAACTAATGCCGGTGGTTATTCCGGAGGCTACTCACAGAGCAAGCTTAGAGGATATCTAGAAATTGATGAGAAAAAACTGGATGATGCCATTGCAAATCATCTTGATGATATAAAAATGATTTTTGGTTATGATTCAGACGGTGACTTAATCGTTGATACAGGAATCGCATATAAGCTTGATAAACAGATTTCGGCTTATACACAGACAGGCGGAATTCTTGCAATGAAAACTTCATCTCTTGATTCCAAGATAAAAAATTCCGAAAATAAAATTGCAAAGCTTGAAAATCAAATGGCTAAAAAAGAAGCAGACCTTCGAAACAAATATAGCCAGATGGAAGGTTCCCTTAACAGCCTTGAAGCTCAGCAGAATACAATTTCTAATTTTACAAAACAACAGCAGAATCAGAACAAGTAAGGCAGGTAAAATATGATAGAGTTTTATATAAACGGACAGCAAGTTGATGTACAACTGGAAGATGAACAGTCAATTGGAGATGTTCTCAAATCCTTTGAAAAGACCTGCGAAGAAAATGAAGCAGCTGTAATTGGAATTACAGTAAACGGAAAACAGATTACAGCGGAACTTTTTGATGAAGAATCTGCAAAGCCTCTTGAAAAAAATACAAAGTTTGAATTTTCAATTGTAACAAAAAATGATATCAAGGCATCTTTTGCAAAGCTTTCTGAACTTTTTGCAGAACTTGCCTCACAGATGGAAGGTGTTCCGGTTGCACTTCAGAGCGGAAAAAATCTTGAAGTAAGTGAATCAATCAAAAAACTTGCAGACAGCATAGATCAGTTCTGTCACATTGCAACACTTGCTTCCCTTTTCCCGGATACATTTACTCCAGAAAAACTGAACGGAATAAACTTCAAGGAATTCTTTGCAGACTTCTCGCCTATCCTTAAAGATTTTGAAGATGCCCTTCAGAACAATGATACAGTAATGCTCGGAGATCTTTCAGAATATGAAATCTGTCCGAGACTCAAAGATATTTCAAAATCTTTACAGACTTTGTAAATATCAGACAGAAGGAGGTAATAAATTATGTTTTTTTTATTAGGATCCGGCAGCGGTTCACCTCTTGAAGCACGAGTAGAACATCGTGGAGACATAGCTATTATCATAATCCTTCTGATTGCAGTTGCAGCTGTTTTAGGCATTGCTTTTTTTATCTGGCTGCGAATCAAAACTTATTACAAATCAGAACAATATCTTGAAAAAGAAAGAAGTCGCAAAACAAAATTAAAAGATGTCCAGAAACTCGCAAAAGATAATAATCTTTCTCAAAGCGATATAAATACTCTTTGGGAAATCTGCCGCATTACAGATACAAACAATATTCTTTATTCTATCAAAAGCAATAACGAGGTAAATGAGCTTTTTCATACTGCTTATGATATTATGAAGCAGCAGAATCTTTTCACAGATGAAAAGTTGAATAATTTTTTCACTACACTCTTTAAACTTGAACTTGTTGTCGCCCAGTTTAAGAAGGTTTTATCTACACGTCAGATTCCTGAAGAATCCGTTATCTTTTATATTTCTAATGAAGGTGAACAGTATCCTTTTACTGTTACTCAAAACCAGAAAGATTTCTTTACTGCTGAAATTCCAGAATTTATTTATAAATCTCCACGAAGACCTGAGCTTCTTACCCGCAGCCGCTTTACATTCAAAACTTCAGACGGTCTTTCCTACAATCTTATAACACGAATCATCCGTTATAACGAAGGAAACGACGGAAAGTTTTATATGGTAATTTCTCATTCAGAGCAGCTTGAGTGTCAGGCTCAACGACACTTTAAGCGAGAGTTTTTTGACAGGGAATGCACCTTTAAGGCTGTTAAAGTAAATGAAAAACCTGGCAAGGGCGAAGAAAAATATACATTTTCTGAAAAAGAATATACCGGTAAAATGTCTAATATTTCTGCCGGTGGCTGCTGTATTCAGACTGATCTTCCTATTAAGGAAAAACAATACATCGGTGTAAAGCTCCCGGATTCTGGAATTGATGAAACTATTGTCGGCATTATACGAAGAACCAGAAGACTTCCTACAGGAAAGCTTGCACTTCATATACAGTTTGTTCAGATTTCTCTTGCAACAAAAAACAGAATAAATGTTCTTGTTTATAAATATGAATTGTAAAATCCCTTTATTTCTTTGCACAGAATACATTTAGATTACAAAAAAAAGACTTGATAACACGGTGTTTTTGGAGTATTCTATAATAATATGAGAGTAATTGAGCTACAGAACATTCAGCGGGAAGAAGGACAGATTTTCTATTTACGAAAATATACCTGTGACGCAGTTATGGAATTCCCGACAAGTACTGATACTGTTCAAATTTTCTTCAGCATAGAAACAAGCCCTATGGGAAAAAAGATTATTGAGCTCTCATTCCCTCAACCAATTAATTACCCTCTTATTCCGGTAAAAAAAGCACTGCTTGAATATATTCTTACAGAAGAGCTCGAAGGCAGACTGCCTTGCTGACTTTCACTACACATTCTCCAGAAGAAACAATTGCACTTGGTGTGCGCATAGGTAACAAACTCAAAAAAGGCGATGTAATTGCCATGCAGGGAACTCTTGCTGCAGGTAAAACCACAATCACAAAAGGTATCGCCCAGGCACTTGGAATTTCAGAAACAATCACTAGCCCAACTTTCTGTCTCATAAGCGAATATTACGGAAAAATGCCGCTTTATCATATGGATGTTTACAGACTCGAAGGCGGCGAAGATTTTGTTAATCTTGGAACAGATGATATGATTTATGGAGACGGAGTTAGCATTATTGAATGGTCTGAAAAGATTATGGAAGAACTTCCATCTCGTACCATTAAATTACGTCTCACTCCTCAGGAAGATGGAAGCCGTTTAATTGAAATTGAGAACTGGAATAACGGGGAAATATAAAGAGGTAATTATAAAATGAATATTTTTGCTTTGGATTGTGCTGTAACCCGGATTTCTCTTGCTGTAAAAACTGAGTCAAAGTTTATTTCGACTACTTATGATATTGGTATGAGACAAAGCGAGATTCTCGTTCCTGCAATTGATGAAATCCTTAAAAAAGTAGAAATCACTGCTGCAGAATTAAATGCATCTGCCCTTACAATAGGACCAGGTAGTTTTACAGGATTAAGACTTGGAATTTCTGCGCTAAAAGCAATTGAACTTGCATATAATGTTCCGGTTTATGGAATATCATCTTTAGAAACCTATGCCTATCCATATAAAAACTTTGGCATTCCACTTCTTTCTTGTATTGATGCAAACAAAGATAAGTTTTATGCCCGTATTACTGATGGCGAAAATCTTTTGTTAAAAGATGATGATTATGAATTAGAAAAGATAAGTGATGCTGTAAAAGAGCTGGATACTATCTGTATCTGCGGCCCTGATGCAAAAAAACTTTCTGAAAAATTAAAAGCCCTTTACACTTCAAAAAACTTTTTGATACCTGAGGTTCCTTCTCAGACATCTGAATCTCTTATTAAAATAACAGAAGAGCTTATAGAAAAAAAAGCCGAACCGCTTAAAGATTTTGACGGTCCGGTTTATTTACGTGCAAGTGAAGCTGAACTTAAACTCAATTCTACTATTTCTTAAGAAGCTTACTAAGTGCGCTCATTGCACTTATTGCCTTTTCGTTGCCTGATTCCTGAGTATCAACAACAGCGGCCTTGTTTTCATTCTGGATGGCATCAAAAACTTCCTGGCGGAAAACCTTTACGTCTTTTGGTGCTTCAACTCCGATTTTTACCTGATCACCATGAACATCAATCAGTGTAATTGTAATATCATTTCCAATTTTTATTTTTTCGTCGATTTTACGTGAAAGGATAAGCATCAGCAGCCTCCTTTCTTGTTTAAAGCCTGTACTATATCAACTTTTGTTGACCAGCGGTTGTCACTCAAAATTGCCTGCATGCATTCATGATTTTTCTTGTTGATTACAAGAGGTCCCTGGAAGTTTGCTGTAATTGCAGAACCATCATGAGGAACTGTTACTATTGTCATGATGACAATATCTTCAGGTTTTGTAATTCCGATGTTTCTGAGAGACTCATCATCAATATCAGTCTCATAATCACTGCAAACGAGGAAAGGATCAATAATCAGAAATGCCAGATTTGGATCCTCGCAGGATTGCAGCCACAAAAACGGCTCATAATCCGAATCTACGAGTGCATATTTAGTATATTGTTCAAAGCCAAAAAGTCCGGCTGGAATTGTGATAAGACGATCATCGCTGACTTCAATTTTTCCATGGGCTTTAGTTATAAGTTCCATTTATTTTCCTCACTTTAACGCATATAATTCAAAAGTGTTGATGAGTACATCTTGCCGGCCTGGCTCAAGGTTGCCTGATTTGTGTAGTCAAGCATCTTAAGGTCTGTTATTGCCTTTGTAAAGTCCAGATCACCTTCACGGCTAACCTGCTGTGTTACATCAAGGGCAAGTTTACTGTTTCTTGTTGCATTAAGCTGTGCACGCTCGTATTCAGCACCAGATTTTGCAAGACGTGTTACAAGACTGTCGATTCCCTTGTCCAAAGCACCGAGGACACGGCCACCGATGCTTTCCTGATCACCGGCTAATAATGCGTTTCTGAAAGCTATTACTGTGTCAAACATGCTGCCGCCGCTGAGGCGCGCTCCGTTGGCCAGGTTATAGGGCGGAAGCTGAGATGAATCTTTAATAATTCCAAGCTCTTCGAGAGTAGAACCGCTAAGATCCTGAAGCCAGAGCTGGCGGGCATCTGTTGTTTCGAAATTAAGGGCGTTACGAACAGGGTCGATTGTTGCTTTAACAGCTGCACCACTGTTATTAATTTTTGCGGCAACAGCATATACGTTATCACCCTGCTTGATTTCAACTTTAACGCCGTCCACAGAAATTACTGTATCTGAACTTGCCTGCCACTGTGAAGCGTCACGAGCCCCAAATACCTGCTGATTCTCTGCCCAGAAAGTTTTAATTCCGGCATTATCATTTACAATATATTTTCCTTCATCAACTTCTACGCGGTTTACATCAATATTTCCGTTATAACGTACATTCTGAATAAGAGGAACTCCACTGCCCTCTACGTTTCCCATCTCAACATCAAAAGCAGTTGATTTAGTATTTGTTCCAGCAAAAATTGAATTTCCATCTGAACTTACAGCATTTGCATTTTGAACAAGAGCTTTCAAAAGTTCATCAACTTCAGTTGCCATATTTGACATATCTTCTTTAGTGTAAATACCGTTTGCACCGGTTACTGCAAGTTCGCGGACTCTCTGCATAATTTCGAGAGAATCTGTCATATAACCTTCACGAAGTGTAAACTGATCTGAAAGTGTGAGTGCATTTTTCTCAAACTGATTTACACGGCCAAGATATGACTGATAGCGTACAAGATGGCCGGCAGCAATAGGATCATCACGAAGCTGCTGGATTCTGTGCTGAGAGCCAATCTGATTATTTGCACGGTTGAGTCGACTCTCCTGAAGACGAAGGCTGCTCTGAGTATTGTTATTGTTCATCTGTGAACTGATTCTCTGCATAATTTTCTACCTCTCATTAAGTGTGGTTTCGACAGGCTCAACCACCGGTTAGACTCCAAGCCTATTGATTACTGTATCAATCAGGCTGTCCCAGACTGTTATGAACTTAGCTGCAGCATTATAGCCATGCTGGAACTTCATGATTTCGGCAAGTTCCTCATCAATATTTACACCACTTATTGAGTCGCGCAGGTTACGAAGATCATCCATAATCGCATTCTGACTCAAAAGATTTGTTTCTGCCTGTTCACCCTTAAGACCAACATTTGTAACTGTATCTGCAAAGTAGTCGTCAAAGGTTTTCATTCCGCCAACCATTACACTTGTGTTACGGATAGCGGCAATTTCTACTGCGGCTCTTCCGTCACCTGTTGGTGCTGTACCAGCTGCATCCATATACCCTGCTGCAACGCTCATTACGTCATTGCGCAATGCCTGATTTACTTCAATATAAGCAGAAGGATTATAAACCGGAGAAACAGAAAACTGACTTCCGGCAGCCAATGCATTTACAGCATCTGCCTGTGCAAAATCATAAGCATTTTCTGCTCCAGTTCCTGCAAGTACCCCAGAATAGCCTGCCAGGAAGTAACCGGAATCTTCAACATGGCGGATAACAAAATCAGGATTATTTACACTCTGGGCTGTTGTTGCCTTGAGCACCAGATGATTATTCTTATCAAGATAAGCCTTAACTTCGCTTGTAGAATCGTTAATGCGGGCAATTACAGTTTCTACTGTATCTGTATGAAAATATGGAACCTGAACGTTACCTGTACTACCGCTGAAAGTCATTACACCTTCAATTCCAACCTGCTGCTGTTTGTCGAGCTGGTTTGTACCTGTAAAGCGGAATACGTAAGATGTATCAAGTTCTCCGTCTCCATTGCGGTCAAAGTTACCGTTGGCATTTTCTACAAATGGATGCTGTACAAAGAAATCAAGACCTGTAACCTTGTTTGCACCAACCGCATTGTGGTGAACATCATTTACAAGGTCTGCAAAGTTCATTGTCATTGTATTGAGAGTCTGGATTTCGTTACGAACATCAACATCACGGAGTTCTACGAGAGCACCGAGAGTACCACCGTTGAATACAGCATCATTTCCTGTATCCTTCCATACAAGCTTGCTGTAACCTGTATCATCAAAACGAGGAACAAGGTCAATTTCGCGTGAAATGTTTCCCTGAACGATTACACGGCCACCTACGTGAACCATAAACTCGTCGCTGTCTCTCTGGTCAGTTGAAATATTAATAAGCTTAGAAAGCTTGTCTACAAGGAGGTCGCGGCGGTCAAGAAGATCGTTTGGATTATCGCCCATAGCGCGGCTGCGTACGATTTCTGCATTGCAGTCTGCAATCTGGCGTGCATAAGAGTTTACCTGTTTTACAGTAGCTTCGATATCACCATCAATAAGATTACCAACTCCTGCTAAAGCTTCCCAGCGCTGTTTGATTGAATCTGTAAGAGTTTCAGCACGGGTTACAACTGCCTGACGTGCAGCCTTGCTTTCCGGATTAACAGAAAGCTCCTGCCATGCTTCCCAGAACTTATCCATATTAGAACGAACTGAAATATCATCCGGCTCGTTATAAATCTGTTCAATCATTGTGTAATATTTTGAACGTGTATCCCAGTAAGATTCCTGATTTGCCTGGGCAACAATACGTTCGTCAAGAAGTTCATCACGTATACGGTTGATTGACTGTACATCAACTCCCTGTCCGATAAGACCAGGACGCTCAAGGCGCTCAAGATCCGGCTTATAAAGCGGATCGAATTCCTTTATCTGAACTCTCTGGCGGCTGTAGCCTTCTGTATTTGCATTTGAAATGTTATGACCTGCAGTTGTGATGGCATCTGTATTTGCCATAATACTGCGTTTTCCTAATTCAATTCCTGAAAATGTTGAACCCATTTTTTACCCCCTCACATCAACCAGTACACTTGCTGGTTTTGGCTGTGTGACAGTACCAAACTTTGTATAGTTTTTATTGCGGGTTTGTGGCAAAGCTTTTTCTACCACTTCTGCAATAAACTCACGAGTAACGTTTACATAATTTGAAATAACCTGATTTTCTACTTTGCATTTAAGGAGTTTTGTGCGAAGACGTCCAAGTCGTTCAAAATACGGCTTGATTTCTTCTGTTTTAAGCTGATTCTGGATTTCATCGCGGCGCTGATCGAATTTCTGGAAGCTGTCGGAAATAAGATTTACTTCATTGATATGTCCAACAAGACTTTCCCAGTCCTTTTCTGTAATTGCCTTGCGAAGCATCTTCTGCTTTTCTGTAAGGCGGTCAAGAAGATTTTCTTCTTCTGCCAGAACTGTTGCGTATTCTTTTATTAATTCGTCCATCTCAAAACTCCTGAAACGACGGTTTTTAAATTATGGTCGTTCTCTTTGAATATCGGAGTCTGGTGGATTTTGTTTAGGATTTTTTTTTGAAGTTATTTACATCCACATTATTCACATTATTTTTTGAATTCTGAGGTGGACGGTTAATAAAATAAAGACTGATATCTTGCGTCTGAGAGGATTCGCCGCGACGGTCGTCCACATCCTGTGGACTCCCTCTGCGGCGCCTCCGTTCGCTGTCGGCGCCATCCATGGCGCCTTTTCGGGCAAAACGCTCCGCACTGCTCGCATTTTCCAGGCCGCGCCCTCCGCTTCGAATCCTCTCAAATTCCAGTTAAATACAAAACAGACAGCTCTCTTATAAACTGTCTGTTTTGTATTTAAATTTAGGTGCGTCTGAGAGGATTCGAACCTCCTACCACCGGATTCGAAGTCCGGTGCTCTATCCAGATGAGCTACAGGCGCATTCTGGCAAATTTGCCATAAACAAAAAAGGTGCAAGAAGTTATTTCCTGCACCCAGGGTGCCTAGTCGGGATCGAACCGACGACAACCAGATCCACAATCTGGCGCTCTACCGCTGAACTATAGGCACCGTATTAAAAAAAAGCTCCTAGTTATTAGCTAGAAGCTTTAATGAGCCATGCAGGGATCGAACCTGCGACCCACAGATTAAGAGTCTGTTGCTCTACCAGCTGAGCTAATGGCCCGAAGTCTTAACTGACTTAGTGATAATTAATATATATGAAACTCTAACTTTAATCAAGTGCATTAGGTCATTTTTTTATAATTTTTTTCATATTTTTTTCACTTCTATAATCATAATAAATCCATTATAATTGTTATATGGCAATCGTAGAACTTCGCAATGTTAGTAAAATTTACCAGATGGAAAAAGTAGCAGTAAAAGCTGTAGATGACGTTTCTTTTTCCATAGAGGCTGGAAACTTTTGTGCAATTTCAGGACCTTCTGGTTCTGGAAAATCAACTCTATTAAACCTCATCGGCCTTACAGACCTTCCTTCCTCAGGTTCTGTAATACTTAATGGAATAGACATTTACGAAGGCATAAATCTCAGCAAAACACATAAAATTCCTCTTTCAATTGATTCTAAACTCACAGACTTAAGAAGAAATCTTCTTGGTTTTATATTCCAGACTTTTAATCTTATTCCAGTTTTGAATGTTTACGAAAATATATCTATTCCGCTCCATCTTGGTGATTCACCTGCCCTTCAGAATATGAGCAAAAAAGAACAGAATGAATGGGTTGATTATCTGATTGAGACTGTCGGACTCACAGACTGGAAAAAACACAGACCAAGTGAATTAAGCGGCGGACAGCGTCAGCGAGTTGCCATTGCCCGCGCCCTTGTAACAAAATGCCCTGTAATTCTTGCAGATGAGCCGACAGCTAATCTTGATTCTACTAACGGAGATCAGATTCTGGCGCTCATGAAAAAACTCAATGAAGAATTAAAAACAACTTTTATTTTTTCCACTCACGACCAGAAAATTGTAAATATGGCAAATCAGGTTATAAAAATACGAGACGGAAAACTAGCTGAATAATATTAGTAATCAAGAGCAAGCGAAAGACCTGTACTCATCATAAATACAGGAGCGTTATATTTTTTCCCATAACCAACAGCCGCTTTTGTTGTCCAGTCTGCATAAGGAAGAATTCCAGAAACCGCAAAATTCAAGCCGGTAAATCCATGCAATTCGGTAATATTAAAATGACTGATAATACCAAGCTTCATATTTTTATTTTTTCCTAAACGCTTAAGCCCGCCTTCAAAAGCAAGTCTGTGACAGGTACTGCGATTTTTCGGATCAGGCAAGAACTCAAACTGATATTCAAGATTAAAGCCGATATTAGGATCAAAAGTATCAAAAAGCCGGTAAAGACCTGTTGTACAAACTATATAATTATATCCCTTACTTGAAGAAAAAAGTTTTATATCATTTAAATAACCGATTGTCTGTACATAAGTATCAAATCCAAAGATTGTTCTTTTTACTTCCATACCATATAAGAAGTTTCCGTCTTCTGGAGCAGAAACACTTGGTCTTTTCATAAAAAGGTTGATACTTGTGTTAAGCACGGAAAATTCCAGTGAACCATAATAATTAAATTTTTCCGGCTTAATATCACCATTGAAAGTACCTGTTACAGCAAAAGTAATGGTTCCTGTAGACCACGGATAACGAATTTCAAGACATAAAGGAGAACCATCCCCGTTGAAAATATTAGTATAAAGAGGACCTGTACTATAAAGGCAGTAAGAATGAGTTCCACAACCATAGTATGTAGAATCATTAAATAGTCGTGTATATCCCCATGAAAGAGATTTTTTTCCTGCACTTATAAATACACGGTTCAATAAAAAGTAATCAAAATAAAAGGTTGGAACAGTAATAGTAAAGCCGTTTGAGTATCCTGTTTCAAAACTTCCGCGGACAGAGAATGAATCTATAGGGGATACGGTCATATAAAGGGTGTTGTTTACTGTCAGCACCCCGCTGAATTTATCTTCATTTGTATGAAAAAAAGCTACACCAGCCTCAGCTGTAAAATTTCCTGAAAAGCGAACCATTGATGAAAAAGCAGAAACTAAAATCTGAACTGGCGTAGATGTTTTTGTTTCTTTTTCTTCAGCAACAGCCTCATCAAGGTCTTCTGCATCATCAAATATCGAATCAAAGTCATCAAAATCTTCAAAGTCATTAAATTCTGCAATTTCCGATGCATCAGAAGACTCTTCCTGATTTATTTCTGTCTGTTCCAGGCTATTCTGCTCTGAATCTTCCTGTCCAAAAATCATAAAAGTTGAAATTAAAAGGAAGATTGATGTAAAAATAACTTTCTTCATAGAATTACTTAGCACTCATCATTTCAAGATACGGCTTAGTATATACAGAATCAGCTACTTTTTCAAATACGACATTTCTGATTGTAATCTGTGTCTGTTCATACTGCATTTTACCACCGATTTTCTTACCACGAAGATTATCCTGAATCAGCATCGAAACCGGAATAAAATAATTCTTTTCTATAGCTTTAATAGTCTGGTAAGAAGGAATTGCTGTTGTACGAAGTTTCTGGCCGCTAAGAGAATAGTCTTCCTTTTTCCGTAAAAGGCCATCATCTTTTGTAACCCAGAGCTTAAGCATAGGATAATCTACAGAGTTTACCTTTGCTTTTAAAGTAAAAAGAACGCACTGCATTTTTCCAAGTGTAACTTCCTGTGCAGATTCGATTGCATAATCGCGGGCATAATGCTGAGGTGCAAAATCTGAATTATTTGCATTTGTGTTCTGGAATTTATCTTTAGCACTTGTGAAAGTAAAACGGCGGTCTGCAGGGTCAAAAAACCAGATATTATTATCAAACTGAAGATATCCTTTACCCTTTTCCTTTGCAGGACCGGTAATAAGAATTGTCCAGGAAGAAGCTCTATCGCGACGGTACATTACAGCTTCTGTAAGATTCTGCCCTTCACCAGGTTTATTCTGAACAACTGTATAGTTTCCCTTAAAATCAGTTTCATAAAAAGAAGTATTGTCTTCTGCCTTCTGCAATAGGTCCTGAGCCTCTGAATCAGAAATCGCAAAAAGATTTCCTGCAAAAATCACTAAGAACAGAGCGAGCATACTATTCTTTTTTGTAAAAAATGTCATTTTTTCCCCCAAATATTTTATTCAGTTACTGCCAGAGCCTGACAAGGTGTAACTGAAACAGATTTCTTTACAGCAAACATTACTGCAGCAAGAGTAGTTACAAGAACCACAATAAAAATCACCGCAAAGTAATTAATTGAAACAATTCCCTTAACATTTCCATTTACAAGGAATATATCAAATGCCGGAATGAATGAAAAATTGATAAATGATAAAATCTTACTTATAATACAGGCAAAGAAAAATCCACAGATACAGCCGGCTGAAATCAATATAAAGGTTTCAGCAAGCAGCATTCCATAAATTTTTAAGCGCCTCATTCCGATAGCTTTATAGATTCCAATTTCATTAATTCTCTTCATTGCAATAACACGGAAGGTACTGCTTACTCCTGCAACTATTATTACAATAAGCATTATTATAACAAATGCAACAATAATTTTCATTGCATCTATAATAATCTGAATATCCTGAAGATTTGCACTTAATTTTATCAGGGCAAAGGGCTGATTTTCTGTATAAAGACAGTTGTTATAATATTCGTTTTTATCTTCAACAAGATGATACATATTAAACTTTTCAGAAAGCTTTGCCTGATACATCTCTATGTCTTTTTCTGAAGGAGAGCCATCAGGAAGCATTATACAGATTCTGTTGCAATAATCTGTTGAATAACCGTAGGCATTTGAAAGAACTTTTATATCCATATAAGAAGTATACATTCCAAAAAGACTTGAATCGCGGAATATTCCTTTTACAATTACAGGAACAGTATTTATTTGAGAGGAATAGTTACGTAACATAAAGGTAACTTCATCACCAACATGAGCTTCCAGCATTTTTGCAATAGGTTCTGAAAGAAGTATACCGTTTGTACCGTAAACTCCCTCTGCACTTCCTTCTATATAATTAAAGTTTGCAAAGAGTTCTTTTTCTTTTTCAAAATTTACACCTTTAATAACTCTCTGGCGAACTCCAGTTCCTTCAAAATACAAGGCAGCATATGTTGCTCCAAAATCAAAGCGTTCGGTAATTATAGTGTCTTCCGGAAAGAATGGAACTAACAATTCTGTATTGGAAACCGGCTGATCTAACCCCCAGCCGCCGATAAACTGCAAGTCACCACCATAATAAATTCGGGCTTTATCCTCAAGTGCAGAAAGCATTCCTCTTACCGAAAAAAGACAGAATAAAGAAACACCTACTCCAAACATGCATACAAGAAACAATGAAAGATATTGTTTATGGCGGTAAAGGATTGAACGCAAGCCCATTTTAAGTTCGTCTTTCATTTTGCCCCCTGAATTGCATCTATAGGACTTACCTTTAATGCATTAATAACAGGATAAATCCAGCCTAAAAGAGCAAGAGCCAGAACTAATATAAAAAGCTTTAGCACATTTTCACTATTAACATAAACTTTAATTGCTTCAGAACCAAAAAGCTGAACAAGGAAAGAATTATTAAGTACGATATTTGCTTTATTTATGAAATGAGTACAAATTGTACCAGAGACAACTCCAAGCACACCGCTGGTTAATGTAAGTATGATGTTTTCAATCATACACTGCATGGAAATAAAGCGCTTTTTAGCACCGATTGCACGTAAGGTACCTATTTCCCGTGTACGATCGAGAATATTAATAACAAGTGAATTGTTTACTATAATAAAACCTGCAGAAAGAACGATTACAATTCCGATATTAAATATTTTTCTCATCCAGAAAAGATAAAGGGCTGTACTTCCTGCGGCATGACGCCAGTCTGCTACCTGAACAGGCCAGTCATTTTTTTTAAGAATACGAGAAACCTTTTTCATAACATGTTTTGTATTCTGCCCTTCTTTTAAGCGGACAATTATATAATTCCAGCTTGTACTTTCTGAAAGCTGATTTTCAACTTCTGAAGTCGTTAAATCAGAGACAAAATTATTGTTTTCATCTTCCAGATCTTCTGATATTAAGGCTTCTGAATAATCACTTGCATCTGCAAAAAGGTCATCAAAATTTTCAAAATCATTATTCTCTGAAAAAAGATTTGTATTTTCTTCTCCAAGGTCATAATCTTCCAGAGAAAAAACTTCGTTAATTCCAAGAAGAGAACGTACAGTTATAGGATCTGCAATTATAAAGCGTCCGAATATCTCATTATATATATCATATTCAAAAACAGCGGTAACTGTTGCAGCACGGATTTTATAATTCGGACCATCTGAAACTATAAACTGAATTGTACTTCCAACATCAACACCAAGTTTTTCTGCAACCTGAGTACAAAGCATTGCACCACGCTCACCATGTAAATATGGTTTTCCACGCAGAATATGTATTGATTTCATAAGGGAAATATAAGGCTCCCCTTCAAGGCCAAAAACGTATGAGGCAAATCTGTTAGCTCCGTCAGAGCGTTCTACCATTGCGGCCCCAGAAACCTGGCCTGTTATACCTTCTGTTTCAGGCATTTGTAAAAGAGTTTCGGAGATTTTTTCATAAGGGACTACAGTATTTAATACTGTAAGCTCCCCTGTAACAGGGGTTTCATCACCAAAAAGACTTTGCTGTGATTTTGATATAGGCCGGATAATAAAGTCTCCGGTAAAACTTGCAATATAGTTTGTCTGTACGCCCTGTTCTGTACTGTCGAATACTGCATTTGCGACGCAAAAAAGACAGACCGCAAAACTGATGAATAATACTATAACTACAGAACTGCGGCGAGAAATGACACTTTTTAATGCAAGTTTGAGGAGCAAAATATTCCAGCCTTATTTTCGGCCAAGTTTTCCTTCATCCCAGGCATTTTTAATCTTACCACTGGCTTCAGGATCTTTTTTGATATTTTCAATTGCATTTTTAAGGAAAGCAATGAAGACAAATACAAAGAAAGCAGCAAATGTAGCAATAATAGTCTTCTTTACGCGTCCCGTAGGTTCAAGAATAACGAAAGGTTCAAGTGTTCGCTCAGAAATTCCCTTGTATGTACTCATAAACTCATCAATCTGTCTTACAGAAAGCATAAGAATCTGTGCATCTGTAATATTTGAGTTTTCCGAGAATGTAGAAGTAATTTCATTATAAGTTTCCAGCTTTGTCTTTTTAATCTTTGCAATTTCACGCAGGAAAGGAGTTTCAACGGCATTATTAACAGAAGAAACCATACTGTCTACAAGTCTGGATGCTACATCAAGATTTTCTTTTGGAATTTCCATTTTAATGATAACTTCATCACGAACAGGAGCCTGATAAACTATAATTTTCTTTTTTTTCTGGAGATCCTGTACAAACTGATTAAATTCAAATTCAGTAAGTTCTTTTCCATCTCCAGTTACAAACGGATTATTTTTTGAAAGCTCTTTTACAAGGAAAACAACATCAGTAAATTCTGTAGTAAGTACAGTTTTAAGACTGCTGAATCTTGGTGGCACTTCACCTGCAATTACACCAGGAACAGGAGTAACATCAATACTGTATTCTACCGTACTTTCGCGTACCATAATCTTAGGAAAAACAATAGGCAAAATAAACAGATATAAAACAGCAAGTACAAAAACAGCAGCGCTGCCAATAATAATCATCATTCTGTGTCTGATTATAACAGAAAAAAGATCAATAAGACTGATTTCATCATCCTCAGCCAAAGATGTATTATTTTCAAGTTCACTCATAATTCTATATTATAACATTTTATCTCTTTAATTTCTACTTTAAAAGTTATTAAGAGTATAAACTTTCATAAGTTCTGTTTTTCCTCTGATTTCTGCATCTGCAACAAAAGTCAGTTTACTTTCAGCATTTCCCAGCTTTTCTGCAGAATCTTCTGACAAAAGCAAATCTGTTTTATACGTTTTGCAGAGAGACTCTATTCTGCTTGCCGTATTTACTGTATCCCCTATTACAGTATATTCCATGCGGTTTTCAGCACCGATTGTTCCTGCAAAAACAGGGCCTGTATGAATACCTATTCCAAAACGGACAGAAGGAAGCCCATCTTTTATAAATTCTTCATTTAACTGTGAAAGAGTCCGCCTCATATCCCGCGCCGCCGCAAAAGCATCCAAAGCACTGTTTTGCGAACGCACTGGTGCACCAAAAATCGCCATAATGGCATCACCTATGTACTTGTTAATAATACCGTGATGGGCCGTAATACACTTTCCGAGCGCCGTAAAATATCTGTTCAAAAGAGAAACGACCTCGGCGGCCGCCATCTTTTCACTCATGGCCGTAAAACTGCGGATATCACAGAATAAAACTGTAACTTCCCGGGTTTCTCCCCCCAAAGCCTCACCAAGAGAAAGCTTACCTGCGCCAGACATAAGGTAATCACGAACTTCCGGATCTACAACCTTACCAAAGGTATCCCGCATAAACTCTTTTTCTGCAAGAGAATCGGCCATGTCATTATAGCTGTCTGCAAGTTCTCCAAGCTCATCAGAAGTAACTATACCTACCCGGCTTTTATAATCTCCCTTCTGGATTCTTTTGGAAGCTTCTGTAAGGCTTTTAAGCGGATTCAAAATCAGCTTTGAAAGACTAATTGTAATGATAAAAGCAATAACTAAAAGAAGAACAGAAACAATTATAACTCCGCTATGCAATTCAAGACCATTATTAACCTGTACAGAAATATAACTTGAAAGAAGAATTACAACTGGAAAAACCGAAGTAACCATAAAACAAAAAAGCATCAGATGCTTAAAAGAAGGTCTGAAGGAAAAACCGTTACGGCTTATGTGCCCTTCCGGAAAAACTTTTGGCAATAATATAGTACGATTCAGAATTTCAATGGCAAGATAAGAAAGAGTCCAGGCTGTCATACCTGAAAAAAGAGCAAAAGCCCAGCTTGAAATAAGAATTGCTCTTATATAGATACCAAACTGTGCTCTGGCATAAATTACAAAAGGAATCTCAATAAAATAGTAGAGATTCCAGCCGATTACAGATGACAGTGAAAAAACAGACGGAATTTCAGCAACATTTTTCACTATTTTTTCGTCAGATTTGAAAATGCGATGAGAATAGATAATACATACCAGAGACGGTACAAGAAAAGCAAAAACCATTGCAAAAGATGCCAGATTATTATGGTTAAGAAAATCTTCCCATTTCTGATTATTCTGTTCATCTAGAACCGGAATTGAGATAAGCTGAGGTACCAGCACGGCAATTACATTTGAGATTAAAACTATAAGGCCGTACAAACGGGTCATTTTGGCAATGAACTTTTTGTTTAATTCCATTATTTTATTATAGCATACTATTGACATAAATCAAAGTTTTCTATATTCTAATTTCCCGTAGTCGCAAGACTTGAATGAGAAATCACCCGCGGGAGTGGTGGAATTGGCAGACACGCCAGACTTAGGATCTGGTGCTTCGGCGTGAGAGTTCAAGTCTCTCCCCCCGCAATTTTTCGACTACAAACAGGTTTATGCGGAAATAGCTCAGTGGTAGAGCGCCACCTTGCCAAGGTGGATGTCGCGGGTCCGACTCCCGTTTTCCGCTCGATTAAAGGCGTTTGCCTGTAATACAGAATAATGCGGAAATAGCTCAGTGGTAGAGCGCCACCTTGCCAAGGTGGATGTCGCGGGTCCGACTCCCGTTTTCCGCTTAAATCTTATATAGAGACGCAATTTCTTGTGTCTCTATTTTTTTAGTAAACTGGCCGTATACGGCCAATCTCAGGAGTATCATTCAATGAAACTTAAGAAAGAATTCAAGAGTCTTGAAAAATCGGCAGTTGAACTTACTGTAACAATCGAAAAGGCAGAAGTAGAGAGCGCTTACAAATCAACACTTGCAAATTATGTTAAACACGCTCAGATTCCTGGTTTCCGTAAGGGTCATGTACCACAGAATGTTTTGGAACGTAAATACGGAGATTCTATCAAAGCCGACACAATCGGAACTCTTATTGATCAGTCATTTGACGAAATCTTTAAGGAAGAAGTTGATAACCGCCCTCTTCCATATTCACAGCCAGTTATGGACAAAGCTCCAGAACTCGACTTCACAAAAGATCTTACTTACACAGTTCATTATGACGTATTCCCTAAGGTAAGTGTAAAAGATTTCTCTGGTGTAAATGTAAAAGAACCACAGGTTACAATTTCTGATAGCGACCTCGCAGACGAGCTTAAGAGCATGCAGGAAAGAAATGCAATGGTTATCGAAAAGAAAGATGCAACTGTTGCAAAAGATGATATCGTAACAATCAATTATTCTGAACTTGATGATGATGGAAACGTAGTTGCAGGTTCAGAACGCTCAGACTTCGTATTCACAGTAGGAAGTGGCGAAAACATCTACAAAATCGATGACGAAATCATCGGTATGAAAAAAGATGAAACAAAAGACATCACAAAGAAATACAAGAAGGATGATGCTGATCCAGAACTCGCTGGAAAGACAAAGAAAATCCGTGTAACTATTAAGGCTGTAAAGCTCCGCGACCTTCCTGCCCTCGATGATGACTTTGCTCAGGACTGCAACGAGAAGTACAAGACTCTCGACGATATGAAAGCAGACATCAAAAAGAATATGGAGCTTGCTGCAAGCCGCCGCGTAAAGGAAATGAAAAACAATTCTCTCCTCGAGCAGCTTGTTGAAAAGAACAAGTTCGATATTCCTGCATCTATGCTTCAGGCAGAACTCGATGGCCGCTGGAGAATGATGGCTCAGCAGTTCCAGACAACTCCAGAACAGCTGGACAAGATGATTGCAGCTTCTGGTCAGACAAAGGAAGCTATGCTTGAACAGTGGACTGGCGACAGCGAAAAAATGCTTAAGAGCCGCATCATCGTAGACTGCATCATCCACGACCGCAACATCAGCGTAACTCCAGAAGAAATCGAAGCTCAGTATGCTAAGATTGCTGAAGAAGGCGGAATGACTGTAGATGAAGTTAAGAAACACTACGAAGATCCACGCGCTAAGGAATACCTTATCGACGACGCTAAGGAAAACAAGCTTTACGACGAAATCTATAAGGAAGTAAAAGTTTCTAAGGGCGACAAGATGTCTTTCAAAGACCTCTTCGCTAACGCTGGAATGGGTTATTAATAGATCTTCGGATCAAGCCCGAAGATGACACTTTCAGTCATTATCCGGCTTGACCGGATAATACGACGAGTCAAGGCACGCTCACGCTTAAAGCCTTGACTTCGTCGTTTTTAGGGTTTGTAATAAACCCTAAATCTGTACAAAACGGTGGTTTTCAATACCACCGTTTTTTTATCAATTCTACTACCCAATTGCCCAAAAATTCAGTATATTTATAATGATACACTTGTTGTACTAAAGGGGATTTTATGAACGAACAGATGAACACACTGGTTCCATACGTTGTTGAAAAAACTGGAAACGGAGAACGTACCTACGATATTTTTTCGCGACTTCTTAAAGACAGAATCATTTTTATTGACGGCGAAATCAATGACCAGATGGCAGATCTGGTTGTAGCTCAGATTCTCTTCCTCGAATCAGAAAATCCTGAAAAAGATATAAGTATTTACATCAACTCTCCTGGAGGAGCAGTTACAGCTGGTCTTGCTATTTACGATACAATGAAATATGTAAAATGCGACATTCAGACAATCTGCATGGGTCAGGCAGCAAGCATGGCAGCAATTCTTCTTGCAGGCGGAACAAAGGGTAAGCGTTATGCCCTTCCTTCAAGCCGTGTTATGATTCATCAACCACGAGGTGGAGTTGAAGGTCAGGAAAGTGATATCAGCATCCTCGCAAAAGAAATTATCAGATTAAAGAAGCTTTCTATCGAATATCTTGCTAAAGACACAGGCAAAACTACAGACAAAATTGCAGAAGATATTGAACGAGACTTTTTCATGTCTGCCCAGGAAGCTGAAGAATACGGCGTAATCGATCACGTTATGCCTTCACGCAAATAACTGGAGAAACCTATGAAACGATTTGGAAATAATAATGACGTTTTCTGCTTTTTCTGCGGAAGCACAGCCGGTAAAGACCGCAAGCTTATTACAGGCCCAAGCGGAAATACTTTTATCTGCGATAAGTGTGTAGCAATCTGTCAGGGAATTCTTGACCAGCAGGAAGCAGATGTAACTCCTATTGAACTTAAAGATGTACCTACTCCACGCGAGTTTAAGGAATATCTGGACTCTTATGTTGTAGGCCAGGAAGAAGCAAAGAAAACCCTTTCTGTTGCAGTTTACAACCACTATAAGAGAATGTCAGTTTCTGCCGCAGCTCAGGCTGCAGAGGATGCTGTAAAAATTGAAAAATCTAACGTACTTTTGATTGGACCAACTGGTAGCGGAAAAACTCTCCTTGCCCGAACCCTGGCTCAGCGCCTTAAGGTTCCATTTGCAATTGCAGATGCTACAACTTTGACAGAGGCAGGCTACGTTGGTGAAGACGTAGAAAACGTCCTTCTTAAACTTATCAACGCAGCAGACGGCAACATTGAAGCTGCAGAACGTGGTATTATTTTTATTGATGAAATTGATAAGATTGCCCGTAAGAGCGAAAACACTTCCATCACACGCGATGTAAGCGGTGAAGGTGTTCAGCAGGCACTTTTGAAGATTATCGAAGGTACAGTTGCCAGTGTTCCACCTCAGGGCGGCCGCAAGCATCCAAATCAGGAAATGCTTCAGATAGACACAACTAACATCCTCTTTATTCTTGGCGGTGCCTTTGTTGGTCTTGATAAAATTATCGAACAGAGAGTTTCTTCTCATGCAATGGGCTTTGGTTCTTCTGTTGGACAGATGACCGATGAAGAAAAAATGCAGCTTTTGAATCAGGTTACTCCGGATGACCTTGTAAAGTTTGGTTTGATTCCAGAACTTATTGGCCGTATGCCGATTACCTGCGCTCTCAAAGAGCTTACACGCGACGACCTTGTAAGCGTTCTCACTGAACCTAAAAATGCAATTACAAAGCAGTTCCAGGCTTCTTTCAATATTGATGATGTAAAGCTTGAGTTTGAAAAAGAAGCTATCGAAGAAATCGCAGACGAGGCAATCCGTCAGAAAACAGGTGCCCGCGGTCTTCGTACTATCGTTGAAAAAATGCTTATGGACGTTATGTTCAAAATCCCTGATATCAAGGGAAAGAAAACCTTTACTGTTACAAAGAAAATTGTTCAGGGTAAAGAAAAGAACATTGAAGGTCTTATAAAGACAGACACCGCGTCTATCGAAAGCGCTTAGGTAATGGCAGACATTTTTTCTAACCTTTCAGAAAACTTAAAAGAAAGTCTCACAAAGCTTGGAATTACTTCTCCTACCCCGGTTCAGGCAGAAGTAATTCCCCGCATTATGCAGGGCGAAAATCTTCTTTTTGAATCAGAAACAGGAACGGGAAAAACCTTTGCATACCTTTTACCTCTTATAAACAAGCTTGAATCAATTGACGACCACCAGAGAGTGCGCATAATTGTAGTAGCCCCAACTTTTGAACTTGCTTCACAGATCAACAGCGCCTGTAAATCAGTTACAGGCCACAAATCTGCACTTATGATTGGTGGAGCTCCCCTCAAACGACAGATTGAAACACTGAAAGAAAAACCAGAAATCATCATAGGAACTGCCGCCCGCCTTGTTGAACTTATTCATCTTAAAAAACTTAAGATTGAAGGCCTTATGGCTGCGGTTTTTGACGAGACAGACCGACTTGTAAAAAAAGAATCAGTTGAAGATACATCAAATTTCAGAAACCTTCTGCCGGCTGGAACTCAAATAATTGCCTGTACAGCAACAATCAGTAAGCAGACAAAAATCTTTTTTGCCGATGCAAAGAATGTTGTAATGCCGCCGGAAGATGTTCTTCGTAAACGCATAACACACTGGGCCATCTATGCAGAAAACCGCGACAAAATCGACACACTCAGAAAATTCCTTGCCGCAGAAAACCCGACAAAGGCCCTCATTTTTACTTCCCGTGCAGATCAGGTAGAAAATATTTATAACAAGCTTACTTACAAAAAGGTTGCCTGCGCTGCCCTTCATGCAAAAACAGATAAACAGAAACGCAAGGCTGCAATAGACCGCTTCCGCAGCGGCAAAGAAAAGATTCTCATCACAAGTGACCTTGCGGCCCGGGGCTTGGATATTCCCGAAATCTCTCATATAATTCAAATGGACTTTCCTGGTGATGAAGATTTTTTTATTCACCGCAGCGGACGTACAGCTCGTGCCGGAAAATCTGGAATAAATGTTGTAATTGGAGATGAATGGGAAATGCGGCATTTTGCACAGCTTGAAAAAAAGCTTGGTATAACCGTATATCCTAAAGAAATTCGTGACGGCAAGGTTATAAGCCCTGTCGTATACGAAGATGCAGATCAGGATTAAAAAATGTCAGAAAAGAAAATCAAAATTGCAATAGACACCCTTGGCGGCGACCACGGAAAATCGGGCTTCGGTTCTTACATTCTTTATTTTATTTCCAATCTTCCAAAAGATGCTGATTTTGAAATTGAACTTTTCGGCACTGAAGAAGACCGCTACACTTATACTTCAGGAACTGATATCCCTTATTCTGCAATCAAGCTGCTGGAAACTCCAAAGGCTCTCCGCCGCTGGTACAAGTATCACGCAAACCGTTTTATCAAAAAGCACGGCTACGATGCAGTAATCTATCCTAGTGCAAATAAAATGCTTCCACGCAAGTTCTCCGGCCACACTGCAATTGCTGTAATCAACAGTATTATGTCTTCTGACATTTCTGAGATGGACAGAAAATCACACCGTCAGCTTAAAAAAGGAATTCTTCACGCCCATAAACTGATTGCTGCTTCTAATTTTATAAAAGATGATTTAGTAGGACTTGGGGTTTCATCTGAAAAAATTACTGTAATCCATAACGGAATTGACCATAAACTCTTCTTCCCTATGGCAGATATTTTTGAAGATGAAATTGTAGATATAAAACCATTCGCAATTAAACGACCTTATTTTGTCTACGGTTCTACCCTTTCAAGCCCTGAGAAAAAACACATCGAACTTATTAAGGCCTTCGAGCTTTTTAAGAAAAATACAGGAGCCCCACACCGCCTTGTACTAGCCGGAAACGATGGTCCTTACGCAGAAGAAATTCACAAGGCAGCATTTGATTCAAAATACGCCAGTGATATTTTTCTCACAGGCTTTTTCCCTCATGAAAACTTTGCCCGTCTTTATGGAGGAGCCGAAGCCTGCCTTTTCCCTTCAGTAAATGAAGGCGTTGGTCTTCCAATTCTCGAAGCAATGGCCTGCGGAATACCAGTTTTATGCAGTTCAAAAGGTGCCTTAAAAGAAATCGGCGGCACAGCCCCGCTCTACTTTAATTCAGATGATATCGACGATATTGCGACAAACCTGCAGAAAATCACTGAAGACAAAGAACTTCGCGACAATATGATTACCGACGGAATTGTCTGGGCTAAGGATTTTAACTGGGAAGAAACAGTTAAACAGACTCTGAAAACGATTATCTAAATCTAAAATCAGTAAAAAACATTAAAAATCTACTTTATAAATTCTCTTTAAATCAAATGCAAAATTCGGTATAATTATAAGACTATAATTTGGAGTGATTCGTGTTTTTAAAAAGTCTTGATATTTTCGGATTTAAATCTTTTGCGGATAAGACTCATATTGATTTTGCTGAGGGTATTACTGCCCTGCTCGGACCTAATGGTTGTGGTAAGTCAAATGTTGTAGATGCAATCAAATGGGTACTTGCTGAACGCAATTCTAAAAATCTCCGTGCAGAAAAAATGGAAGACGTTATTTTTAACGGAACTGAACGTCGTCCTGCCCTCAATACTGCAGAGGTAACTCTCACTATCGCTAACGACAAGGGACTTCTCCCTCTTGATGAAGAAGAAATTGCAATTACACGCCGACTTTACCGTTCCGGCGACCAGGAATATTTTATCAATAAAAGACCTGCCGGACCTACAGAAATCCGCCGCCTCTTTATGGACACTGGTGTTGGTAAAGCTGCCTACTCTGTTATGGAGCAGGGAAAAATCGACCAGATTCTTTCGAGCAAGCCGGAAGACCGCCGCTATCTTTTTGAAGAAGCCGCAGGTATCAGCCGTTCTAAGGCAGAGGTTGCAGAAGCAGAACGCGAACTTGAAAGAACCCGTCAGAACATGACTCAGATTGAAATTGCCATGGGCGAAATTAAACGCCAGTATGATACTCTTAAAGTTCAGTCTGAAAAAACAATTAAATACCGTCAGTTCAAGGAAGAAATCTACAGCTACGAGCTTGACCTTACCCTTCTACGCTTAAAGAACTTTGTAACTGACAAGGCACGCCACGAAGAAGAACTCAAAAAGGTTCAGGAAAAGCGCGACAAGGTTCGTCAGGAAATCGAAGAAATCAACAATACAATTTCTGAGAACATGGATAAGGTAAAGGCCATGCAGGAAGACCTGTATAATAAACAGGCAAGTCTTCTTGCAATCGGTCAGGAAAAGAACGGTAAACTGGAGCTTATCAAGCAGCAGAACCAGCAGGCTCTTTTAATGAAAGAAAAACTCAATGCCCTTGAAGGACGCCGTGCCGCAATACAGGAACGAATTGATACTGTTCAGGAAGAAATTGACGAAAACAATGCTGTTCTTCATGAGAAGAATAAACAGCTCAACGATATTAAGGCAAACATAGAATCTTTCAATAAAAACATTGAAACAAGCAGCAGCCAGATTACAGACAATGACCGAAAGGCAGACTCTCTTCGCCAGCAGATAGCTGAACTTGAAGAAGAACGTGCAGAACTTCAGAAAGAGCTTGCAGCAATTACAGAAGACATTGTTTCCATGCTGGATGCAAAGCTTAAAGACGCAGGCTTTTCCGAAGGTGCACTTCGCATTGCAAAAGAAGAACTTGAACAGAACTTTGCAAAACTTAAGATTTACCTTGATGGCCGTAAAAATATTTTCTCTGATCAGGCAGCAAAGAAGCTTAATGTAGACGAAGCTGCTAAGACAATTAAAGAATCTGTTGAAGCCTTTGAAGAAGCCGGCCGCCAGATGGCTGTCCTTGAAGCTTCCCTCAAAAAATATCAGGACGCTTCTCCTGCCTTCATTACAGAGTTCCTTTCTCCTGAAGGTATCATGACTAAGAAACGCGGTATTGATGACAAAATCAATCAGAACCGTGCTAAAGTTGATGATATCAATAATCAGATTAAAGAGCTTCATTCTAAGAACTCAGAACTCACTTCAAAAATCAATGAATACCGGGATACTCTTCAGAAGCTCAAGCTCAACGAGATTCAGATGCAGGAACAGATTACTGCAAGCCAGAATCAGATTGGTGTATTGAACCGCCAGCTTGCAAGTGAACAGGCTACTCTTCGCGAAACAGAAGACGAACTTTATGCTGAAAACAAACGTGCAGAAGAAATCAATGAGCAGATTCAGACTTACCAGGATGAACTCGCAGAAATTGAATACCGCGGTAAAAAGCTTGCTGACGAAATGAACAAGCTTGATGAAGAGATAGCCAAGGCTAACAAAAGTGTTTCCGGTAAGAGTGATACCCTCGACAAAAAACGTGAAGAACAGAATAAATATCAGGAGCAGTACGAGCGCCTTTCACTTTCGCTCAACTCTGCAGATAACGACATCCGTAATGTTAAGCAGAACTTCCAGGATCAGTATTCACGCGACCTTATGGAATTTGAAGAGCGAATGTATAAGATTACAACGCCTGCTCCAGAACTCCGTGAAAAGCTTGCTGACGCAAAAAAGGCTTTCCAGTCTCTGGGCTCTGTAAACCTCATGGCTCCGGAAGAGTTCAACGAAGTAAAAGAACGCTACGAACGACAGCGAACAAATTACGAAGATACTCAGAAGTCTCTTGAAAACCTCGTACGCGTAAGTGAAGAAATCAAGTCTAAGTCTGCTGAGATGTTCCTCGAAACTTATAATCAGATTAAGAAAAATTTCCACAATATGTTCCGCCGCCTTTTCAATGGTGGACGTGCCGAGCTCAAGCTTGCAGACCCTGCAAACATCTTAAGCTCAGGTATTGATATTTATGCTCAGCCGCCTGGAAAGAAGCTTGAAAACATTGCCCTCCTTTCCGGTGGTGAAAAAACAATGACTGCGGTTGCCCTTCTCTTTGCAACTTATCAGGTTCGCCCTAGTCCATTCTGTCTTCTCGATGAGATTGATGCTGCGCTTGATGATAAAAACGTATCGTCTTTTGTAACTGCGCTTGAAAGCTTTGCAAGTGTGAGCCAGTACATCGTAATTACTCATAACAAGAAGACTGTAATGGGTGCTTCAACAATGCTTGGTATTACAATGGAAGAGTCTGGTGTAAGTAAGATTATTGCCCTCCGTCTTGAAGAAGCCGCTAATCGCAATGCAGTAATTGATCATAATCAGGACAACTTTGTTGATGAAGATGTTCCTGATGAAGAAGGTGTTGTACTTCCACCTCGCCCTCCAAAACGCGACAAGTCATAAGGTTTTTGAAATATGGATTTCAAAGGGATTTGGAAAAACATAAAGGAAAAGTTCTCACCGCTCGTTGAAAAAGCCCGCGAGTTTTACGAAGAAAATAAAATGCTTTCGTATATAATCGCAGGTCTGACAGCACTCCTTCTTTTGTGCATAATTCTTTTGATTGCCTTAGCCGGAAAGAAAAAAGAACCTGCCCCGATTCCTGGAACTGTACTTGAACTCACAGAGCCACTTGCAATTCCCAATGGCCCTGAACTTCCAAAAGAATACACAACTTCCCGAACTCCAAAAGATAAGTGGAGCGAGGAAGAAGCTCAGGAATGGTTTACCGTTCCAAGTCAAAAAGAAATCGATTCGCTTTCAAAAGCAAATGATAATTTAATAAATGAAATAACAGGAGCTGCACCATGAAAAAAATTCTCATAGCAACCGCATGTGTCATTTCGCTATGTCTCACATCCTGTGCATCCGACAAGGCTCCAGAATCTGAAACTCAGGTTGAAGCTCCACAGACAGAAACTTCAGAAGAAGCCGGCCAGGAAGCTTCTGAAGATAATACAAATACTGAAACAGAGACCGAAGCTGAAAATGAATCAGATACAGAAAAATCAGATATTCCAGAAGTTCTGACTTCAGAAGATTTTCCTGAACCTGAAGAAATTCCTGAAGAGGAAATAATTACTCTTGAGCCTCAGGAAGAAATCAAAGAAGAAACTCCGGCTCCTGTAGAAGCTGTTGAAAAAGAAGAACCTCCTGAAATTCCAGAACCGGAAGAAAAAATAGATTCTCAAATTTCTGAAGCAGTTGAAGAAAAAGAGTCTGAACCGGATCCTGCAGAAAATGATGTAATTATTGACAGCGCTCAGGATTCAGATGATATTTCCGGTGGAATCGATATTACAGATGATACCGAAGATTCTACCATTAATAACCAACCTGAAAAAGAAATCATTCCTTCTCGTTCAGTAACTCTTAAAAAGTTTGAATACCTTGATGTAACTTATCCTGGCAGCGGCTGGATTTACATGGGACTTACAGACAACTCAAAAGATATTGCTTACTTTGGCCGCAAGCTCGGTACAAAAGACACAAAATTCTCTTTGCAGGCCCGCACTGCAGGAAGAAAAATCATTCACTTCTACAGAAACGATCCTCTCACAGGCCAGTATCTTGATGACTATATTGAAGTAATTATCTCTGCAGAAAATGGGTCAAACAAAACTCATATTGCAGCACCTGAATATAAACTTCCGGTTCAGAAAAAAGAAAAGCCCGTAAAAAAGACAGAAGAAATTTCTGAGGAAGTTTCTAAAGAACAAAACACACCTTCTCCAGAAGCAAATACACCTGCAGAGACTAAAGCTCCATCAAAACCGGCATCTCCGGCCACAACAAAGCCAGCTGCTAAAAGCCCGGCAATTTCAGAAGCTCAAACTACAGCTCCATCAGCAAGTGTAACATCAACTTCTACACAATCATCTATAATCCCTGCTCCAGCTCCAGCTCCATCTTCAAATCCAGACTCTCTGTTACAAGAAGCTCAGTTACTGTATAATGAAAAAGAATATAAAACAGCTCTTTCAAAACTTAATCAGTTTTTTGAATATTCAACAGATAACCGAGACGAAGCTCTTTATCTTAAAGGTCAGATTCTCGAAGCAAAATCTGAAGTACGTGATATAAAGGGTGCAATAGACGCATATACAACGCTTACAAAAAATTATCCCGCAAGTAAATATTGGGATGATGCAAATAAGCGCATTATATATTTAAAAAGATTCTATTTGGAGGTTAGATAGATTCTATGAACAAATTAGTTAAATCTATTCTTTTTATCGGATTGGGCTCAGCCCTCTTTTCATCCTGTATGATTGGTCGCCCTGCAAAGGAAGAAGCTCCTGTCCGCTCAATTACGGTTTCGGGCACTGGAAGCGTTTCTTTAAAGCCTGATATGGTATCAATAAAATTCATTGTAAAATCAACAAACTGGAACTGCCCTACAGCTGCAGAAAGAAATGCAATTAACACAACGAATACAATCAATGCAATTAAAGAAGCAGGAATTCCGGATTCTGATATTACAACTTATGATTATTCTATAACTCAGGATAATACACATGCTTACGCAGGTGAATATACAGTCCGCAATACTATCGCTGTAATCATCAGAAACATTGATCTTACTGGAAAAGTAATTGATGCAGCCGTAAAGAATAATACAGGTGCAAACGGAATTACTTCTTTTGAATATCTTGTTTCTGACAAGGCAACTGCACTTCGTGAAGCCCGCACTCTCGCAATTAAAAATGCACAGGATGCTGCTTCTCTTTTAGCCGGAGCCAGCGGATGTAAGGTAAACGGTGTAATTGAAATCCGTGAAGATTACACAAGTGCAGGACGCAGCAATGACATGCTTTACAAAGCTGTTTCAATGACTGCAGGAAACGGAACACCAACTCCTATCGTTGAAGGAAATGTAACAATCACTTCAAATGTGACTGTAAAATACGAATTAACTAACTAATAAGAGGACTAAAAATATGTTGGATTACAAATTTATTAAAGACAATCTTGATGCTGTAAAACAGAATATTATCAACCGTAATATGACAGCTGATGCAGACAAGGTTGTAGAACTTTTTGACAAGCGCACTGCCCTTGTAACAAAACTCCAGAGCCTTCAGCAGAAGCGTAATGAAAACGCCCAGGCTATGAAGCAGAAGCTGGATAACGACAAGCGCCAGGAACTCATTGCTGCTGGAAAGGCGATTAAAGATGAAATCACTTCTGTAGAAGCAGAAACAAAAGAAACTGAAGCAGCCCTTGAAGAAGCTGCACGTCAGATTCCAAATATGGTTCACCCTGATGCTCCAGTTGGAAAACTCGACACAGAAAACCTTGAGGTAAAGAAAGTTGGAACTCCACGCAAGTTCGACTTTGAACCAAAGGATCATGTTCAACTTGGTGAATCACTCGACATCATTGACTTTGACCGCGGTACAAAGGTATCTGGTCCAAAGTTCTACTATCTCAAGAACGAAGCTGTATTCCTTGAGCAGGCTTTGATTATGTACGCCCTCAACACTCTCCGCAAGCACAACTTCCAGATGTTCATTACACCTGATGTTGCTAAGGAAGAAGTTCTTAAGGGAATCGGATTCAACCCACGCGGAAACGAATCTAACGTTTACTCAATCGAAGAAGAAGGAACCTGTCTGGTTGCAACTGCAGAAATCACTCTTGGTGGATATCATCAGGATGAAATCTTGGACAAGGCAAGCCTTCCACGTTTCTACGGCGGACTTTCACACTGTTTCCGCCGCGAAGCAGGTGCTGCAGGTCAGTTCTCAAAAGGACTCTACCGCGTTCATCAGTTCGATAAGGTAGAAATGTTTGCTTACTCTACTCCAGAGCAGTCAGACGAGATTCACGAAAAGCTTCGCCAGATTGAAGAGGAAATCTTTACAGGCTTGGGTCTTCCATTCCACGTTGTAGATACCTGTACTGGAGACCTCGGTGCCCCGGCTTACCGCAAATGGGACTTGGAAGCATGGATGCCTGGCCGTAACGGTGGTGAATACGGAGAGGTAACATCAACTTCTAACTGTACAGATTACCAGGCTCGCCGCCTCAACATCAAATACAAGGACGACGACGGAAAGAACAAGTACGTTCACACCTTGAACGGAACTGCAATTGCCGTAGGACGCGCAATGCTTGCAATTCTTGAAAACTATCAGAATGCAGACGGTTCTGTTACAATTCCAGAAGTACTTGTTCCATACTGTGGATTTGACAAAATTCTTCCAAAGAAATAATAGATCCCGATCCTGAACCAGGTTCAGGATGACGGTTCTAAATGACCGGAAGGAGGTTCACATGGACGACACAGAAAACCTGAATCAGAACAAAACTGCAAACCGAATATTTTATCTCATTTTATTCCTTGCTGTTGTACTTGCAGGTTTTCTGTGTAAAACCATGTCTGAAGTCCTGATTCCTGTTATTTTTTCTTTCATGCTTTCTTTTGTATTTCTTCCGATTATAAAAAAGCTTAATGTAAAAACAGGAATTCCCTGGGTAATTTCTTCGGTTATTATAGTCATTCTGTTTTTCATAGCAATACTTGGGCTTACTTCTATTCTTGTTACTTCTCTTACAGGAATTATTTCTGAATATCCAAAATACGAAAGCCGCTTCATGTCAATTTATCAGGTTATAGCTAATAATTTTGATATCGAAATTGATAATACAAAAAGCCTTTTCCAGAATCTATGGGGCTCATTAAAAATCCGCGAATATATGCAGAAGCTTGCTGTTTTGCTTTCTTCAGGAGTCATATCTTTCAGTAAAACAATATTTTTGATTTCTATTATGACAGCTTTCATCCTGATTGAAATGCGTCTCACAAAACGAAAAATGCATTATGCATTTAAAGATAACCGGGCTAAAATTTCAAGAATTTCAAATCAGATTATAAATCAAACAGTACGCTATATTTCAATTAAGTTTTTTATTTCGCTGGCTACAGGTGTACTCTGCGGAATAGCTTCACTTATTATCGGGCTGGACTTCCCTATCGTATGGGGCTTTCTTGCCTTCATAATGAACTTTATTCCAATTTTTGGTTCAATAATTTCTGTAGGGCTAACAACAATTTTCTCTTTAATTCAATTCTATCCTAACTGGGGAAAAACAGTTTTTGTTTTGATTTTCATGACTTCAGTAAATATGATTCTCGGTAATATTCTTGAACCTCGTATTGAAGGAAAAAATCTTGGAATTTCTCCTGTAATGATTCTTGTAAGTCTTTCTATATGGGGTTATATCTGGGGATTTACGGGAATGCTTATAGCAGTTCCTCTTATGGTAATCATAAAAATCTTCTGTGAAAATATAGATTATCTTAATGGGCTTGCAATAATTATTGGAAACGATCCGCGTCAACAGGCACAGAATCAGACACAAAATCCAGAAGCTTAATTAAACAGTGTACTTGTAGCCTTCTCGTATAAGAAACGAAGATCTTCTTCCTGAAGTGTTGTATAACGGAAATCAACAGAGGAATAAAGTCCGTCTGCACTTCTATAAATCTTATTAACAAGACTGGTTACAAAAATATCACGTGTCAGAATTGGTCCTCGTTTTATTGAGAATGAAAGCTTTATTCCATATTCTTCATTTTCAAAGAAAGTACAATTCTGAGTTTCCATTCCAACAACAAGCCTTTCATGATCAACAAACAGAATAGAAAAAGGCTTTACCCTGTTTTCCATTGCTTCCATAGCAGCAGGATGAGGCTCTGAAAGGTATTTACAGACAGGAATCAATTGAATACCATTTCCTGCATTTTTTTCCTGCTTAGCCTGCTCTACAAACTGTTCAAGCAGTTCCTTAGCTTTTTTCTGATATTCAAGGGCAATGATTTTCCATACAGGACGAACAAATAGTTCAATACCTTCTGCAGGGATACATTTCAGATTAAGATCTCTTCTTGATTTACAGTCAAAATAAATTACAGAAGAAAAGTCATAATCAGAATCTTCTTCAATGTCTGCAATACGCTCAATCTGGTCTGGGATAGCAAGTGTAAGACCTTTTTTTGTAGCTGTGACCGGAGAAATAAAATACAGGCCGACACGATTAAAATAGAACTCGACTTTTACCTGTTTATTAGCAAAACTTTTTATAGATTGTGCCGGGTTTTCAAGAAGAATATCACCATTCTTCTTTACCTTCATGTGTTCGCCTTTTATTGCAACCGGAAAAATCTGAGATGTGAGAGAACGGATTTCTCCTTCAGTATCTTCTGCATCTGAAGAAATCGGTTCTTCAACCGGAGTAAGTGTTACAGGAACATTTCCATCAATAAGATATTGAAGAACCAGTTCCCTTTCAATTCCCGTAAGCTTATCGTGTTCCATCATACTTTTTGCCACCTGTCTATAGTAATCTGATAAAACTCATTGTTTCCGCGCGAATTCAGAAACACCGTCACATCTATTGTACCACAGTCTGCGTAAAAACGCACAGGAATCTGTATAATATCTGCACCATTAAAAGGTTGACCAAAAATCCATTTTGTAAAGTATTCTGAGTCTTCTGTTATTTCAATATCAAAATATTTTTTCCAGCCGTCTTCAAAATCCTTTGCAAAAAAAACGTAATTAAATATATATTTATTACTGAAGAATTCTTCTGCTTCGGTATGTTCAGGTTTTGAAAATGCCTGGCAAAATTGATTAAGCTTATCTTTTACCGAAACATACATTGTACTGGTATCCAGGCTTCCAAAATCAGAGAAAGAAGGATATACCGGAGAATTGTTATTTGTTATTTTGAATAAATCCTTATTATATGGAACATCAGGCCCGATCTGTGTGTTATCTCTGGAAATTGATTTTGAAAGACGTTCATTTTCAAGTTCCTGTGTCCAGGTAATTTCAAGTTCCTTGTCCTGCACAGTTTTTTTGATTGTATTGTTTTCTGTAACAACTACAGATGATTCCTGAGCATTATTGCAGGAAATCATTAAAAGTATTGCAGATAAGATTGAGGAAAAAATGATGAATAAATGAAAAATCTTTTTCAAATAATTCTCCTGACAAATACTTTTTGAATGCTATTAATAATAACATACTTTATAATCATCGTCATTAACACAATGGCCTATTTATTAAAAATTTTTAATTTTTTTTAGCATTAGTATTGACACAAATGCGTATAAATGTTATAAATAAAACATCAACTGACGGGCAGTTAGCTCAGCTGGTACGAGCGTCTGGTTTACACCCAGAATGTCGGGAGTTCGATCCTCTCACTGCCCATCTCGGAAGCCTTGGTCTTTACCAAGGCTTTTTTTATTTAACACGCTATTATTTTTTATCTCGGATCTCAATCTCCCGACATTCTGTCAGAACTCGCTCACTCCCGTTCGCTCATACCCTTTTATCGGATAATCCTAAACAATTGCTCTCGCAATTGTTTTTAACGGATTTCCGATTTTAGGGTGTCGGGAGTTCGATCCTCTCACTGCCCACTCTTAAGACTTGGTTTTTACCAAGTCTTTTTTGTTTTAACACGCTCACTATACTATATTATCGTGCAGTTTTGATTTTTTTTATTTATATTGTTGCTTTTTCATGATATAATTAAATATTCTAATTTTTCGGAGGAAAGAAGATGAAAAAACTTATTGCAATCATGGCAGCATTTCTTTTGGTAGGATCAATGTGTTTTGCTGCTGACCCGGCGGAGGGATTCTGGATTAGTGTTGATGAAAAAACTAACGAAGATACAGCCGGCTGGAAAATCTGGCAGGAAGGCGGAAAGCTCTGCGGTAAGATTCTTTCAGTAGCAGACAAACCACAGGATGAAAAAGCTACTGGTGGAAAAGGTAAAACTTATGACAACTTTATGAAGGGTGTGGATGTCGGTACTCTCACAGTTGTTGGGACAACCTGGATCTGGGATCTTACAAGCCAGGGAGATGGTAAATGGGCAAACGGATATATAATTGATCCGGGTGACGGAAAACGTTATAAATGCCGCATTACTTTCCACAAAGCAGACGGAAAGAAATTCAAGGTAGATACTCTTGAAATGCGCGGTGAAGTTGGTCCTTTCGGACGCAGCCAGTTCTGGAAAAAAGCTGCTGAAGCAGATGCTTCCGGATTAAGATAAAATACAGGAGTTCTTTGTGACAAAACTTTCATCTATTGATGGAATTGTACTTCTGGCAAAAAAGCCCGGGCTTACTTCTTTTTCATCTTTGCACAGCATAAAAAAAGCTCTTGCTACTACGAAAGTTGGTCACACAGGAACTCTCGACAGTTTTGCACAAGGTCTGCTCGTTGTTTGTACGGGCAGACTTACAAAACTTGCCGGTAATATAACTGAGTTTGATAAATCTTATGAGGCAGTAATCAAATTTGGCGAAGAAACTGATACACTTGAATATACAGGCCAGACAATAAGAACTGCCCCACTCCCTTCTCTTACTGCCCTAAAAGCAGCTGTAATTAAATACACAGGAAAAATACTCCAGTCTCCACCAGCCTTCAGTGCCGTTCATGTAAACGGAAAACGCGCAAGTGATCTTGCAAGAGAAGGAAAATCTGTAGAGATTCCGCCAAGACCAGTTACAGTTTTTAAAGCAGAAATAACTGAAACAAAACAAAATCAGCAAGGGCTTATAGAATATTGTAAGATTGCTTTTACAGTTTCTAAGGGTACATATATAAGATGCCTTGCCCGCGATATTGCTAAAGAAGCCGGAAGTGCGGGACATCTCATTGGACTATACAGAACCCACGTAGGGAATTTTGATATAAAAGATGCAGCTGGTTTTAGTGAACTTACAGAGTTTTCTATAGATTCATCTATAAAAGCATCAAAACAATCTATTGATTTACAAAAGCCTTTTCCTGATGATTCTGCTTTACAGGAAGAAATCAAAAAAACAATCCGGGGCTTTGACAGGGAAACTGCCACACTTTGCGGCTTTAATTCCATTACATTAAAAAATGAAGAAGCCGAAAAAGATTTTTGCAACGGAAAACCATTGCGCTCTGCTCTTTTTACAATCGATCTTCATGAGCTTGCTTCTGGTGCTCTATATGCAGTATTTTCACAAAATGAAGTTTTCCGCGGGCTCATAGAAAAAGAAAGCGGTGGTCGAATCCGCCACCGCTTTGTGATTAACTAAAAAAAATAAGCGGTAGTTTCGACAATCTCAACCACCGCTTTAATTTTATTCTGAAGTTTTTTCTGCTTCGTTTTCTTTTTCAGCCTTTTCAAGCTCATTCAGTTTCTGAACCATATCAAAGCCTGCTTTCATTCCGGCATCAACCTGGAACTGAAGCTTAGGGAACTGACGTATTCTCAGCTTTTTTGCAATCTCGCGCTGAATAAAACCAGCGGCTGCCTGAAGGCCGTCTACACCTTTTTTTACCTGTCCATCAGGAAGAAAAGATGAAACATATACTTTGGCATAGCTCAAATCGCTTGTAACTTCCACGCGGTTTACACTAAGGAAAGTATTTACACGGGGATCTTTCACTTCCCCGCGTAAAATCAACTGGGAAATTTCGTCGCGGAGCTGATCATTCAGTCTCTGAATACGATACTGTCCCATTACTGAGCTCCTTCTGAACCACCAGCAGTTACATTACGCTTTGCAGCCTCAGCCTCTTCTTCGGCAATAGTCTTACCAAGCTTCTTTGCAACCTCGATGATTTCGAATACTTCAAGCTTATCACCAACCTGGATATCCTGCCAGTTCTCTAAGCCGATACCACATTCGTAGCCTACGCTAACTTCCTTAGCATCGTCCTTAAAGCGCTTGAGGGAAGAAATCTTTCCGGTAAAGATTACGATACCGTCGCGTACAAGGTTTACGCTTGCAGAGCGGCGAACAATACCTTCAGAAACCGAACAACCGGCAATTACGCCAACCTTTGGTACCTTGAATGTATTGCGAACTTCCACCATACCGATAACTTCTTCTTTTGTATCCGGCTGGAGCATACCTTCCATAGCCTGCTGAATCTCTTCAACACACTTATAGATGATATTGTATTTTCTGATTTCAACCTGTTCCTGCTCGGCAAGAGTTTTTGCCTTTGGAGTAGGACGTACATTGAAACCAATAATAATTGCATTTGAGTCAGCCGCAGCAAGTGTAACGTCTGATTCGTTGATAGCACCCGCACTTGAGTGAATAACAGAAAGGCGGATTTCGCGTGTAGAAAGCTTTTCCAAAGAAGCTTTGAGGGCTTCTGCAGATCCCTGAAGGTCTGCTTTAATGATAACCTTAAGTTCTTTAACTTCGCTGTCTTTAATATCTGTAAAGAGAGTATCAAGAGTTGTCTTCTTAACTGCCTTAGCAGCTTCGAAGCGCTTGAGTTCCTGACGCTTGCTTGAAATAGCGCGTGCATCCTTCTCGCTTTCTGTTACCTGGAATGGATCACCTGCATTTGGCATTTCTTCCATACCAAGAACTTCAACAGGAGTTGAAGGACCTGCTTCTGTAATACGGCGACCTCTGTCATCAAACATGGCACGAACGCGACCAGAGTAGATACCTGCAACAAATGGATCACCCTGCTTGAGAGTACCACGCTGTACAACAACTGTTGAAACTACACCACGTCCCTGGTCTACGCGAGACTCAAGAATCTTACCTTCAGCACGGCATTCATAGTTAGCCTTAAGTTCAAGCATTTCTGCCTGAAGAAGAATTGCATCAAGAAGATCATCAATACCTTCTTTTTTAAGAGCAGAAATATGTACATACTGAGTATCTCCACCCCATTCTTCAGGAGTAAGTCCCTGCTCAGAAAGCTGAGTCTTAACACGGTCTGGATTTGCTTCCGGCTTATCAACTTTGTTTACAGCAACGATAATAGGTACCTTAGCATCCTTAGCGTGAGCAATAGCTTCCATTGTCTGAGGCATTACACCATCATCAGCAGCTACTACAAGAACTACGATATCTGTTACCTGAGCACCACGTGCACGCATCATAGTAAATGCTTCGTGACCTGGTGTATCGAGGAAGGTGATTTTTCCCTTAGGAGTTGAAACTGAGTAAGCACCAATAGACTGAGTAATACCACCGGCTTCGCCTTCTGCAACATGTGAATGACGGATAGCATCCAGAGTTTTTGTCTTACCATGGTCTACGTGTCCCATTACAGTTACGATTGGAGGACGAGCCTGAAGTTCTACACCGTCATCCTTTTCACTTTCAATTACAGTTTCATCGTACAAGCTTACGAGGTGAACCTCACAGCCGTATTCCGCAGCAAGAAGAGTTGCAGTATCAGAATCGATAGACTGGGTGATTGTAACCATCATACCCATACCCATCAATTTCGCGATTACTTCACTTGCTTTAAGATTCATCTTGCGGGCAAGGTCCGAAACCGAAATAGTTTCCATGATATCGATTGACTTTGGTACTACAGAAGCTGGAGTTTCAACCTTCTTCTTCTGACCAAAGAGGTTATCATCGTACTGCTCTTCATCCTTGCGGTTATATATCTGTTTTTTGCCTTTGAATGCTTTCTTTGCTGGCTGGCGAGACTGATCAACTGGAGGAACTGGAGCTGCACCGCCCATTCCACCGGTACGAGGTCTGAAGCCTCCCTGTCCGCCCTGGCCGCCACGGTTGAAGCCACCCTGGCCGCCCTGACCACCGCGGAAGCCGCCCTGGCCTCCCTGTCCACCGCGATTAAAACCTGGACGTCCGCCCTGGCCGTTATTGTCGCGGTCGCGGTTCTGATAGTTCTGGCGGGCCTGAGAGCCTGAGAAGCCGCCCTGACCACCGCGGTCACGGTTGAAGCCACCTGCTCCCCCCTGTCCGCCGCGGCCAAAACCACCGGCATTCCCCTGACCGTTTCCGCCGCGATTAAAGCCACCCTGACGAGGTCTGTCGGAAAGGTTTCCGGCTTTTACATTAGGGCGCGCAGAATTCAGTTCAAAAGAACGAGGCTTTGAACCTTCAGTTCTGGCTGCAGCTGGTTTTGCTTCCGGCTTGCTTACTGCAGGTGCAGCAGGCTCTGCCTTTTTTACTACGACATGTTTCTGATTCTGAGCATTTGCAGCTGCCTGACCAGACTGTCCCTGAGGCTGTGTATTTGTTTGTGGAGTTGCAGGTGCCTTTTTCTTAACTACAACAACCTTTTTCTTTTCAGTTGAAGCATTTGCAGGAGCAGTGTCCTGCTGTTTTTTGTGCACTACAAATCCGGGCTTTTTTTCGTTTTCTTCAGCCATTATTATCTCTTACCTTCCTTATTCCTCTTCAAACTCAAATTCAACGCCACACTTAGGACAGTGTGTCATATCAAGAGTAATCTTAGCTCCACATTCAGGACAGAAATATTCTTCTTCCTCTTCAGCAGGAGCTTCTGCTTCTTCAGACTGAGTTTCTGCTACAGGTTCTTCTGCACTTTCCTCAGCACCGTCATCTTCTACAAACTCAACATTTTCACTGATCAACTGATTAATCTTATCAAGGGCTTCCTGAGAAACGCCTTCAACATTGATTGTTCCATTATCATAAGCTTCAACAAAGTCCTGGAACTCTTCAATTCCAGCAGCTTTAAGAAGTTCTGCAACCTCAGCATCAACTCCAGGAAGCTCAGAAATCTTAGAAATTTCTTCAACTTCATCATTGAAGAGGTTACGTGCATTCTGAACAGTATTGAATGAAGAAAGATCAAGTTCTTCAGCCTGTTCGATAGTCTTAACATCAATATTCCAGTCGCACAAACGGTTTGCAAGGCGAACGTTCTGTCCCTGGCGGCCGATTGCGAGAGAGAACTGAGAATCTTCTACAATTGCAAGAGCCTGTTTCTTATCAGCATCTGTAATGATTACACGTTCAACCTGTGCTGGTGAAAGTGCATTCTTAATGAAAACAGCTGGATCCGGATCCCACTTAAGAACATCAATTTTTTCGTTCATAAGTTCGCGGATAACGTTCTGAATACGAACTCCACGAAGACCTACACAAGCTCCAACAGGATCAACTTCTTCACGAGCAGAAGAAACAGCAATCTTTGTTCTGTAACCTGCATCACGAACGATTCTATTGATTTCAACAGTTCCGTCAGCAATTTCTGGAACTTCCTTCTCAAGAATTGAGCTTACAAGCTTTGTATCACTTCTTGAAAGAACAAGCTGAATACCAGTATTTGTAGGTTTTACATCTACGATAAGAGCTTTAATTCTGTCACCCTTTTCATAAACTTCAAGCTTAGACTGGAATTTTGTAGGAAGGAAACCTTCGATGCGGCCTGCGTTTCCGAGGTCTACGAAAATATTTCCGTTTCTTTCACGCTGGTGATATCCGATAATCATCTCACCAACCTTGTCTTTATATTCGTTCATCAAAGAAGTTTTGTATGTTTCATTCAAGCCCTGATGAGCAGTCTGCTTTCCAACAGTTACAGCAGAACGGTCAAAAGTTTTAGGGTCTTCAAGAATATCAATTTCATCGCCCTCTTCAACTTCGTCACCAGCAAGCTTTCTTGCATCTTCAAGTTCAATTTCTTTAACAGGGTCGTAAACTCCGTCTACAACAACCTTGCGTGAATAAATAGAAACATCCGACATATCATCGTTGAACTTAACGATAGCGTTTTCATCATCACCATAAGTGCGTTTGTATGCAGCTTTCAGAGCCTTTTCGATAGTCTGTTTTACTGAATCCTCTGAATAACCTTTTTCCGAAATCAACGCTCGGATTGCTTCTGCCATTTCTGACATTTTAAAACTCCTCGCAGCACCGCCGCCTTTCCGGCTCATAGCCCCGCAGCAGCCCGCTTCATAAAATGCTTAGTTATAGTTAAATTTTGCTTTCGCAATATTTTCATAAGAAACTGAAATCGATTTTCCGTCTTCAGCTTCTAAAGTAACCTGTTTATCATCGGCAGAAATAATCTTTCCACCAACCCAATCGTTCACAGTTTTATCCCAAACTCGAACAAGACGTCCTGCAAATACAGCAAATTCAGCCGCATTTTTGATATTGTGTTCAATACCAGGACTTGTAAGCTCCATCATTGTGTCCTCTGTTCCAAGCAGTGCCTCAAGGCGTGGCAAAAGAACACGATGAACTTTAGCACAATCATTTACCCCGATATTACCATCAGCTTCTGTCGAAGCAATCATTGCAGAAATTTTTGTAGTAGTCTTGGAAGGAATAATCTTCAACTCAACCAGCTTAAAGCCCATTCCTTCAACAAGAGCAGCACATTCATCATAGTATTTGATGTTTTTATAAGATGTGTATTCCATAAATCCTTTTGAATCCGCCGGCTATCAAGAACCGGTTTCTGACAACAAAAAAGACCCGTGGGCCTCACGAGTCTTTTTAATAATTCTATTAAACTGACATTAACAATATAGAAGAAAAGCATGTTTTTGTCAATTCAATAAGAGCACTAATTGTCGAAATCAGCTTTTTTCATTATTATAACGTTTATCAAATTATTGTCATACGGCTCAAGTCCGGCAATGACACAGGATGTAAGATTATATGAAAACAAACGCATTGAAAGGCATGAAAGATATTTTACCGGCAGAACAGAAGCTGCGCGATTACGTTCAGGGAAAGATTCTCGAAACTTACCGTGCCTCTGGCTTTGAACGCATTTCTACTCCAATGCTCGAAGATGCAGAAAACCTTGATAAATCTGATGGCGGCGATAACCTCAATTTGATTTTTAAAGTACTTAAACGCGGCGACAAACTCGACTCTGCCCTTGCCGCTAATCCTGTTGATGAAAAATCACTTTCTGATATGGGCTTGCGTTATGATTTAACCCTGCCTCTTACACGATTTTTTGCCGCAAACCGCAACGAACTTCAGTTTCCTTTTAAGGTAATTCAGACAGACCGGGTTTTCCGTGCAGAACGACCTCAGAAAGGTCGCAGCCGCGAGTTTGTTCAGTGTGATATTGATATTTTAGGCGACTCTTCATGCAATGCCGAAGTTGAACTGATTGATGTTACTTCCCGCGCCCTTATGAGCATAGGTTTTAATGATTTTTGTATCAATATAAATGACCGCCGTATTCTCCGCGCCATGCTGGAAAATATGGGCTTTGCCGCTGACACACTTGATTCAGTTTGCATTACATTTGATAAAATGGATAAAATCGGAGCCGAAGGCGTTGAGGCAGAGCTTACAGAAAAGCAGCTGCCTGCCAAAGCCATAAAAGCTCTTGTTGATTTTATTAAGGAAGCTTCGGGCAGCGAGATTTCTGTTGATTCAGTTGCTGCTAAATGTGCAGATACTTCTATCGCAGATGACCTTAAATACATTATTTCTACCGTAGAAAAGGTTGCCGGTGGAAAGTATAAAATCAAATATACACCAAGTCTTGTTCGCGGCCAGGGCTACTACACAGGCGTTGTATTCGAAATTGCAAGTCCTGCCTTCAGCGGAGCTGTAGGTGGTGGCGGACGTTATGATAATCTGATTGGTAAATTTATCGGCCAGCAGGTTCCGGCCGTTGGTTTTTCAATTGGATTTGAGCGTATCTGCGGAATCTTACTCGAACAGGGCTACAAGATTCCGGGAGCTAAAGAAAAATGCGCCCTTTTATATGATGAGCAGACAGACTTCCCTTCAGTTCTCGCCGCAGCAGAAAAGCTCCGCGCCGAGTTCTCTGTAGCAATCCTTCATAAAGCAAAGAAAATGGGTCCTATGTTTGACATGCTGGAAAAACAGGGCTACACAAAGTTTGCCCAGTTTAAGGATGGGGAATTAACGGTTAAATAAAGCTTGCCCGGTCAAGCCGGGCAATGACACAAGATTACATAAAATCTTCTAACTGTACGCCCGCGCCGTCTTCCACGTCGCGGGTTAATTTTTTTCCAATCAGTAAATCATAATATTCAGGTGAAATACCGGGAGTAAGAATTTTTTCTGTACGCAAAATTGCAATATCACTTTGCCCTGCAGTCTCGCCTTTTTTCATCGCACGCATAAAGTGAAGGCTTCTGTTTGTACGGCCGTAATTTGCTTCTTCTGCTGCAGCCAGTCGCTTTACTCCGTCGCCAAGAACTGTCATTATCCGCTCCCGACCAAATTGCTCTGAAAGCTGTTCAACAGTGCGCTCCATTCCAACTACCTGTCCATAATGACGGAAGGTTGCTTCTGTCTGATGTACAGTGTGTACCATCAGAGCAAAGGCTTCAGGCTCCAGGGCTACAGGATCATCAAGACCGGAAGTTTGACGACTTAATGTAAAATGCTTTTCTATTATTGTACCACCACAGGCCGTACTCAAAACAGGCACTAAAACAGGGTCAAGACTGTGATCGCTTAAACCGGTTTCTATTCCAAAAATGCCTTTTAAAGATGACACAAGTTTGATGTTGTATTCATCTTCCGGGGCGGGATAACTTGTTATACAGTGAAGTAATGATACTCCTTCGCATCCGGTTATTCTTACAGCTTTATCAATATCAGAAAGTTTTGAAACCCCGCTTGAAAGGATAACCGGTACAATAGTCTGACCCCTCTCCTTCTGTGCATGGCGCCAGTCACGTAAGGCTTCCAGCATTTTATAATGATTTAATTCGGGAGAAGCAATTTTTACAAAATCAGGATTAAGTTCTAAAAGTTCTCTAAGACTGCGCAGTCCGAAAGGCGAACAGCAGAACTTACAGCCTTTTGAATGCACATAATCCATTATGTCTTTATAAAAAGAAATTGGACATTCGAGCTGCTTAAAACGTTCGTAAAGCGGAATATTTCCGGTTGGGAGCTTTACAAAACCAGTCTTCGGGTGCAGGATTTCATCAGCATATACCCATTGGAATTTGATTGTATCTGCTCCGGAATCGGCAGCCGCATCTACAAGTGCGCAGGCTTTTTCAAAGGAACCTTCATGAGAAGTTCCTATTTCCGCAATTATATTAATCCTGCTTGCATTGCTCATTTATTTTTCTCCGCTTAAAAGCCTGTTTGAAACAGTCTGAGCCTTATATCTGTTACTGAAAACTGAAACACAGTTTTGAGGAAGCCAGCCGCCTTCAAAGTAATACCAGTTTTCTTTCTGGGCATCTACAGACTTTCCCTTTACCTGAAGAATTTCGCCTTTACGGCAGTGTCCTGCAGTAGAGCCTCCCCATTCATCACTTTCACGGAATACGGCATAGGGTTCTGTTACAACAGCCCATTCAACATCTGGAGCAAGAGCCAAAGGATGTGTATTATCAAAAATTATAGATTCTGCGGATTTTTTTTTGCAGGAACTGAAGGAAGGAATTAAAATCAGTATAAATATCAAAATCAGGAAAAGCTTATTTATTTTCATTCTGGCACCATTTTTTTACATCATCATAAATTGATAAATCTGAATCTACAAAATTTAATTCTGGAATCGAATCTATATCTTCCCATTTATAATCTGTATGTTCGGTAAGGGTAAAAGGTTCATTAATTCCATCATGCGGAAACTTTACTTCTAATACATCCAGAGTACAAGGTTTATCACGATGGGTAAATGTTCCGGAAGTGATTTTCTTTCCTACGGTAACGGTTACCCCGAATTCTTCCTGCATTTCACGAACTACGGCAGTCTGTAAATCTTCGCCGTCTTCGATTTTACCACCAGGAAACTCCCAGCGGCCACCCATATCACCAGTCATCTGTCGTTTTGCAATAAAAATTTTTCCGTTTCTGTAATCAATACAGGCAATCGATCGGCTCATACCCTACCTCCGAACCTCCGCAGAAAGCTCCTTTTCGGTGCCCCCCGCATCCAGAATCACGTCTACACGTATTATATCATAATCCGTAAACTTTGTACGGATATACTGCTCCCCTTCTTCATAAACCAGCTGCCCGTTACGTTTATCGCCCACCTGATTATTCGGGTCAATTGCAAAGAACTCTGCGGCCACTGGAACAGGGGCACTTTCCCGGGAGCGGCTGCTTCGCTTCATTTTCAGCTGAACATACACCTCTTCTTCATAGGAAAAAGCAGTAAGTTCAAAATTAATTCCGGCCAGCGTAGTACCTGCCCGAGTTTTATTCAGCCCGGTGTAAATCCAGGTAGCGCCTACGAAAAAAATCAATGCGAAAAAAATGTAACGGTTCTGTTTAGTTAAAAAAATACGGAAACCGCGCACTGGTTTTAGATTACCGTTATAATAATCCTGCACAAGCTTTGGAGCCCTTGCAATGCGTTCCTCGCGGTTGTAGTAAAACTTCAGTTTTTTATCTGCCTCATCATCAGGCACAATTTCTTCTACATCTTCAAACATTTTAGTTTTTCAAAATCGCGTCAATCAGATTATCTGTTCTATACCAGACAACGCGGGCTTTATCTTCTTCAAGATATAAAGCAGTAAGAATACCGTCCTGAGACAGACACATTGTATCATAAACAATATTTGAATGAGAGGCCTTAAAATGTCTTCTAAGAATTCTCTGGCTTTCACTCTGAATCATTTCGATATTAAAACCTTCTTCTGTTTTTACAACAAAGAATTTCCAGCCGCTTTTTGTTACACCAAGAAAATCATAAGGAATACGGTAAGTAAGCTTGCTGTAATCAGAAACTACAGTTTCTTCATAAGGAGGAACCGAAACCGGCTCTTCATAAGTTCCGCTTTCTATATTTAATGGATAAAGCAGAGTCTGAATATAGTTGATTCCCGACTGTACCTTTGATTCTTCGTCTACATAAGTTGAATAATAATCAATCTGAACATAAAGTTTATAGGAAACCGGGTCCGGAATTACATTCTGAATTGTCAAAAATATGTCAGAAAGATTATCTTTATCAATTGCAGAAGGAGCATCTTTTGTAATTACCGGAATCATGTATTTTAAAAAGCCGTCACTTGCAAACCAGTAAACTAGCATCCCCTCAGAAGAAGAAGCAACAACTACAAGCTCATCTTTAGATGTAGTGTATATATTTTTAATATAAGGAAATGGAGTTCCGCCTGGTCCCTGCTGACCTATATAATCAACCGAAGAACCGTCGCGTGCAAAACGCAGAACTGTATGACTATAAAGTGTTGTACCGTCATCACTTTTTTCCTGTCTGTTCCATGGAATTGAGCATACTGTATATACATTTTTGTTGGAATCTACAGCAACCATTCCCGGATAATCAAAAGGATAAGATATTTCGTGATGAATACTCTTGTCTGGCCGGTTTGAATTCTCTAAAAGCCGCGCCGTCTGTGAATCTTCATTATAAAAAAGAGTCAGAAGGTCGCCGTAGGAATTGAGTTCAAGGATTTTTTTTGATTCTCCGTTTACTATATAAAAGAATCCGTCCTGCATGGCAATTCCAAAACGTACGTTTCCTACATCATTGAGATCTGAAACGCTGAGCTGCTCTTCAAAATTACCGTAAGGAAGGGAAAACAATTCATTTTCACTGATAGACTGAACAGTCTCATTGCCAAGGCAGGAAGTAAAAAAAATTCCAAGACATACAAATCCTGCTGCTAGTAAAGTTTTTCGCATAAGATTATTATATATTTTTTTCCTTGCCGACACAAGAAATTATATAGTAAATTCTATATAAATAGGATATAATAGAATATCTATAAAATTGAACTAAGGAAAAATTATGTTTATTGATAAAGTTCTTACCGCGATTTTCGGTACTCAGAATGACCGTGATGTAAAGGCTCTTCGCCCTATTTTAGCCGCTGTAAATGCAAAAGAAGAATGGGCAAAATCACTTAAACCAGAAGAATTCCCGGAACAGACAAAGAAATTTAAGGAGAGACTCGCTGCTGGCGAAACTCTTGATGATATTCTTCCGGAAGCTTTTGCACTCTGCCGCGAAGCTTCCTGGCGTGTAATAGGCGAACGTCCTTTTGATGTTCAGATTATGGGTTCCATCAATCTTCATCAGGGAAAAATCACCGAAATGAAGACAGGTGAAGGTAAAACCCTTGTTGCCGTTGCTCCTGCTTATTTGAATGCTTTGACAGGAAAAGGCGTTCACGTTGTTACTGTAAACGATTACCTTGCAGAACGCGATGCTGATTCCCGCCGTCCTATTTTTGCATATCTTGGCCTTACCGTTGGCGCAATTCTTTCTTCAATGGATAACGAAGCCCGCAAAGCCGCTTATGCCTGTGATGTAACTTACGGAACAAACAATGAGTTTGGTTTCGATTACCTCCGCGACAACATGAAGATTGACCTTAAAGATAAGGTTCAGCGCGGCTTCCACTACTGTATCGTCGACGAAATCGACTCTATTTTGATTGATGAGGCTCGTACTCCACTTATTATTTCGGGTGCCGGCGAAGATGATACCTATAAATATCACGAAGTAGATAAATACGTTGGTGAGCTTACAGAAGTTCCAAAGGATCCAAAAACAGACACATATCCGGATGAAACCTTTATGACACCGGAAGAACGTGCCGCAATACCAGGAGACTACACTGTTGATGAAAAATCTAAGCGCATTTCTTTTACAGACAAGGGTATGCTCCACATCAACGACATTCTCCACAAGCACAATCTGATTACAGGTTCTCTCGAAGATGAAGAGAACTTTGAATACACCCACTACTTTACCCAGGCTCTTCGCGCTCATCTTCTTTTCCATAATGATGTTGATTACCTCGTTCGCGACGGAAAAGTTGAGATTATCGATGAGTTTACTGGTCGTGTTCTCGAAGGCCGCCGCTATTCAGACGGACTTCATCAGGCTATTGAAGCAAAGGAACACATCCGTATTGCTCAGAGAAACCGTACAATGGCTACCGTTACCTTCCAGAACTTCTTCCGTATGTACGACAAGCTTTCCGGAATGACCGGTACTGCTGCAACTGAAGCAGTTGAATTCAACAAGATTTACAATCTCGACGTTGTAGCTATTCCTACTAACCTTCCTGTTGCCCGAAAAGATGAAAATGACGAGGTTTATCTCAACGAATCAGATAAATGGGAAGCAATTGCAAACGAAATTAAAGCAGCTCATGATAAAGGTCAGCCTGTACTCGTCGGTACTGTATCAGTTGAAAAATCTGAATTACTTTCTTCCCTTCTTACCCGTAAAGGTATCCGCCATGAGGTTTTGAATGCTAAAAACCATGCCCGCGAAGCTATGATTATTGCAGAAGCCGGTGCCAAAGGCGCTGTAACAATCGCAACTAACATGGCTGGTCGTGGTACTGATATTAAGCTTGGCGGTAACCCTGAATTCCGTGCCCGAAAACGAGCCGGAACAAATGCTACAGAAGAACAGTACAAGGCAGCTCTCGAAATTGAAAAAGAGAACTGGAAAAAAGATTACGAGGAAGTAAAAGCCCTTGGTGGTCTTTACGTAATCGGTACTGAACGTCACGAATCACGCCGTATCGATAACCAGCTCCGCGGACGTTCTGGACGTCAGGGTGACCCTGGACGCTCTAAGTTCTTCATTTCTATGGATGATGATTTGATGCGTCTCTTTGGTGGAGAACGCATGAAGGCTATGATGAGCCGAATTGGTATGCAGCCTGGAGAGCCGATTGATCATCCTTGGCTCAATAAGGGAATCGAAAAGGCTCAGCAGAAGGTTGAAGACCGTAACTTTGAAATACGTAAGCATTTGCTTGATTATGATGATGTTTTGAATGAACAGAGAACTGTAATTTACGAACAGCGCGACACAATTCTTGCAGATAACAACCTTTCTGAACGTGTAATGAACAATGCCCGCGATGAAGTTGAAGCTTTGTTTGAAAATTATGAATATGAAGCAAAGCATAACCGCAACAGTACAGGACCTCTTTCTGAACTTCAGGAAAAAATCCGCAATACTTTTGCAATTCAGCTTCCTTCAGACGGATATACCAGAGAAGCAGTTATCGCAGCCCTTCAGAATGATATTACTGAAAAAGAAACACTGGCCGGAAAAGAAAACTTCAATATGTTTATCCGCTACCAGTACATTCAGATGATTGATAAGAAATGGCTTGATCAGCTTGAAACTCTGGAAGGCCTTCGCGAGGCTGTTGCCCTCCGCTCTTACGGTTCAAAGAACCCTCTTACAGAATATAAGATTGACGGCTTTAATATCTTTGATCAGATGCTCGAAACAATCCGTAATTCTGTTATGTCTCGTGTATTCCGTGTACGCGTACAGCTTTCACCAGAAGCTGCAGAACAGCGCCGCCGAATGCTCGAAGCGCAGCAGCAGGGAATGAATGCCCAGCACAACGAAGCAGGAAATACTGCAGCACAGATGGCTCAGAATACGGCAGAACGCAGTGCACATTCTTCTTTCAACGGAGATCAGGCTAGACGTCAGGCAGCTGGCAGTGCTATGAATCAGCGTTCACAGGGAGACAATGTAACAGTTCGCCGCACAATGCCAAAAGTTGGCCGCAACGATCCATGTCCATGTGGAAGCGGTAAAAAATACAAACAGTGCTGCGGACGCTAAAATAAAAAAAGGTGGTTGAGATTGTCGAAACCACCATTACGTTAAATAAAAAAAATTCGATAGTTTTACAACTACCGGATTTTTTTCTTTTATATAAGTTTTATACCTTTCCAAGTCTGCCTGCCGGCCAGAATCTGAACACAGGCTTTCCTATAATGTATTTTTTGTTGATATACTGCGGCTCCATTATTGAATAATAAGAGATTGAAAGAGGATCTGCTTTTGCAAGAGCAGTTTCTTTGTAATCATATGAATGGCGCAAATCAAGAGAATTAAAGCGGTTATCTCCCATCATAAAATAGCAGTTTTCAGGAATATACTGAGGATTACCGGCTGCATCATTTGCAGGGAATACCGGCATATTTCTTGAATCAAGAAGATTCTGCACATACCAGTAATGAAGTTCAATTTCATCCATCAAATCCTGTATTATCTTTTGTGAATCCCACTTTGTCTGATCAAATCCATCAGAATAGTATTTTGCATATTCTACCATCATTTTTCCGAAAATCATTTTTGCCATGACATTGAGACGGTAATTTGATTCTGCATAATAATCACGAAGATCATTTTTTGAAGGAATCCATGAAGTCATAAAGTTTTCAAACCACTCTGCTCCACCTTCCTGAAGGAACATATTCTTAAATATTTCCATTCGGTTTCTAAAAAGAATTCCTTCGTAAAGCTCTGGAGCAGAAAAACTTCCTGCATCTTTATTTACAAGTCTAAGATTTTTAAACTGTCGTGCAAGTTCTTTTGCCTGGAACTCAGCTGCAGTCAGGTCATAATTACGACGTGTTTCCTCAAAATCAATCATCTGCTGATAATCATTTGAATCTAACGGGAAAGACTGAACATAGCGCTTTAACTTTGGAGCTACTGCATTAAGATTCCAGGTTGCAAATTTATTGTCCAGTTCTACAGGTTCAAAAACGTCGCTTGCATTTGTACGGCGGTATAAGGTTCCGTCCTGCATTACAAGCTGTTCTCCAGGAACACCTGTAATTCTTTTTACAAGCGGATCATATTTCAATTCACCATCAGCATCCTTATTAAGATTAACTGTCATAAGGCTGAACATATAAATCAGCTGTGAAGTAACGGTTTTTACTTCAGACTTTCTGTCCATGCTGTAATGCGGATTACGTAAAACAATGGTATCTCCGCGCTTGTATTTACGGAAATCAGGTAAACCTACATCTGTAAGCGGGAACTTTGGTCCACAATCGATTTTTGAAACAAAAACTCTGTCTTTAACAAGGAAGGTTGGAACCATAGATTCCGAAGGAATCTCGTACAGCTGCATAAGGAAAATCTGGAAAATCAGAACTGTAAAGATTGACCAGAAAAAGGCATCTATCCAACCGACAAGTTCGTATATAACCTTAGCAAGGCCCTTATACTTGCGTTCTACAGGAACTACAGCCCAGCCCTGAATGATTTTCTTATTCTTCTCCGGATAAAGGACACGTGAATTAAGATAAGCAAAAACAAAAATCACAAACCAGGAAATAACTGCAATAACATCTATTGCAAAAGGAGTTCCTGTTTTTCCTGCCCTTCGGATTATAAAAGTAATGAAGAAAATATATGGAAGATATTCGTTTAATTTGATAGCAGCATAAAGATTTGTACCGTCTGTATCCAGCACAAGCTTTTTCAATAAAAACCAGCATGTAACTGCAAAGTATGCCAATGCAAGAGGAAATGCAAGAAGAGAAATATCTGCATGGAAACTGAGATTAAGTAAAGTAAAAAGACAGGCAGCGCCGAGTTCTATAAAAACGAAAATACGTAATTTCTTAAATTCTGAAGTTAATTCTTTTTTGTTGCTCATATATATAATATAACAAATATTAAAAAAAGATGTAACACACTATAGATTATTGTGAACCGGATCTGATGCAATCTATGGCTTTATAAACTCTTTGAATATCTTCCAAAGTCGTATATTTCTCTCCTTTCAAATATTGAAAGGGAGCGTCAGTTTCTGCCAATATACATTCCGATGGCAACTCCTTTACGCAGGCAATTGCTTTTTTGTTTCCATTTAAAAGTTGTTTTCCAAAGCTGAAATATCCGTTTATTCCACGGTTTATCAGAGAACGGGCTTCTACAGGAGGTCCCATAAAGGAATGAAATAGAACTTCCGGAAGCTTTTTCAATTGTTTTGAATATTCAAAAAGCTTATGATTAGTCTTTCTGCAGTGAACTACAAGCGGAACATTATATTTAAGTGCAAGCTCCAGCTGTATATTCCAGATTTCTTCCTGGAGCTTTTCGTTCTTTTTAAACTCATCTGAAAAATAATCAAAACCAGCTTCACCTATAAAAGAGATTAGATTTTTGTTTAGAAGGTTTTCAAGAAATTCTGCACTTTCTTTTATGTTTTCATTTTCTGCATTCTGAGGATGCATACCGTAAGACTGAATTATACAAGACGGAGCATTTTTCTGTATTTCAAATTCTTTGATACTATGCGCACAGGATATTCCTTGCCATTCAATTCCCTCTTCAAAGACAGGAATATTTATTCCTTCATGCAGACAAACGGCATAATGAAAGTGAGCATCAAAGAAAAAATTTTTTATTTTTTTTGCATTTTTTTCTAACATTATTTCTATTATATCCGAAAATAAGAGTAATGCGACAGTTTTGCGTGACACTTTAAATCATTTTTTATATATGGGAGTAAAAGAAAATGAAAAAATACACACTCAAAAGCATTGGTAAGAACACAGATTATATGACAATTCTGCGTGAGATGGATGACGGCTTTGTAGTTCAGATTGTTCGTGATATGGATGGCTACGAAGATATTAAAACAGATTATATTTCTCGCGAGCTCTTTGACAGTTGTATCCGCACCGGTTATCTTACAGAAATTACAGAAACTGTAAAGATGGCTGTTAATGCATAAATGAAAAAAGTAAAAAACTAGTCCTCTTGTAAAAAAATTGCCGGATTGGGTCTCCGGCAATTTTTGTTTAACACTTGTAATTATCAGGAATGTAAGGCCGAGTTGATTAATTCTCTGGCCGCCGCTATTCTATCCTGCTTACAGCCCGCATTAAGCCAGTGTATCTCAACTCCTTTCTTTTCCATCATACGGAACCAGGTTTCCTGTCTTTTTGCAAACTGACGGATTGCAATAAATAATCCTTCGTAAAGTTCTTCTTTAGATGAGATTTTTCCCTGCAGGAATTCAGAACAAAAACGATATTCAAGACCAAGTTTTTCAAGTCTTTCCCAGCTTATTCCACTATCGTGAATAGACTGAACTTCTTCTATCATTCCTTCGTCCAGGCGTTCTTTAAGTCTTATACTTATATTTTCCCAAAGCTGTGGACGAGGCAAAGTTGTTCCTATTATAAAGGGTTTAATTTCAGGACGTTGAACAGAAGTTGAATCAACCCCCTGTTTTTTTGCTTCTATAATTTCCAGAGCTTTGATAACACGGTCTTTTTCAAGAAGGTCGCATTTGGTATGTAAATCAGGCTGAAGCTTCATAAGACGTTCAGCAAGAACCTCCAGCGGAGTTGCTTCAAGTTCTTCATGAAGTTTTTTATTTTCCGGAAGAATTACCAGCTGATAGTCGCGGACAATAGCATCAATATACATTCCGGTTCCACCAACCACAACAGGAAGCATTCCCCTTGCAATTATATCTTTAAATACCTTATAAAAATCCTGCTGATAATTATATACGTTATATTCTGCCGGAAGCTCTGTAATATCTATAAGGTGGTAAGGAACTGCCTCCCCGCCCTCGCTGTATTCCGCTAAATCTTTACCTGAACCTATATCAAGATGGCGGTAAGTCTGGCGGGAATCTGCTGAAATAATTTCACCATTAAAAGCCCTTGCTACTGCAACTCCAATTGCAGTTTTTCCAACGGCGGTAGGTCCTAAAACTATAATACAGTTATATGAACTAGAGGACACGGCACACCACACATTTTAAATATTCTGATTTTGGATAACCAAGCAAAACAGGATGGTCTGGTCCGGCTCCGCGTTTTTCGAGAATCTGTATTCGCTTATGGCTATCCATAGCTGCATGCATAAGCATATCGCAGAACATATGAGTTTCCATAAAATATGAGCAGGAACAGGTAACAAGGATTCCACCTTCATTAAGAAGACGGAGAGCCCGCAGGTTTATTTCTTTATATCCACCATAAGCCTTTTCAATCATTTTAGCTGATTTTGTGAAAGCCGGCGGATCAAGAATAATTACATCAAATTTTCGTCCTTCACTTTCATATTGTTTTAGTAAATCAAAAACATCTGCGCAAACTGCCTTCATAACATTTCCGGCTTTATTCAATTCAATATTATGATTTACCATATCAATTGCTTCTGGAGAAATATCTACAGAAGTAACTTCTCTAGCGCCGGCCTTAAAGGCATTAAGACCAAAGGCGCCTGTGTGGGTAAAGGTATCAAGAACGGTCTTTCCTTTACAGAAGCTGGCAGCTGCAGTACGGTTAAATTTCTGATCAAGGAAGTAACCGGTTTTCTGACCGTTTGCTATATCAACCCCAAGCTTTATTCCATTTTCTACAATAGTAAACTGAGTCTCACCTTTTCCGTAAATCCAGCCGGCTGTCTGTTCAAGGCCTTCTTTATCACGTACACTTGCATCACTTCTTTCATAAATGCCGTCCGGTTTACAAACCTTTTTAAGGGCCGCAAGAATTTCATTTCTAAAAATCTCGCAGGAAAGAGATAGGAACTGAACAACAATAATTATTCGTCCCTTTTCATCGCAGAAACGTTCGCTTATTAAACCCGGAATAAAATCTGCTTCGCCAAAAATCAAGCGGTAAGAGTCACTGTCGCTGTAAAAAATGCGGCGCATATTGTAAGCATCTGAAATCTTCTTTTCGTAGTAAGCGGCAGTATCAGCCATAATTACATCGGCATGTTCCGAGCCAATAATTCTTACAGTAATTTTTGATTTTTTATTAATGACACCGGTTCCAAGAAAACCGCCGGCCTTTGTATAAACTTCAATAACCGAACCATCTGCTATGCTGCAGTTTTTTAATGCTTCGTTTTTCCATTCAGATTTTTCATCAGCACGGTATTTTATATGTGAAATCTCATTATCAAAAACCCATGGGAATCCCTGCTGAATTTCTTTTTCTTCTTTATTATTCAAAAAAACTCTCGGAAAATTATTACTACTCATAGGCGTCATTATATCAAACTTGATTATTCATCACAATTACATCATAATCTGAACATGCTTTTTATTTTTGATATGGGTGGAGTTGTTACAAACACCTTTAAAATGGATTCTATTTATCAGAAATTAAATGTTTCCAAATCTGAGTTTTCTGAAATCTGTAAAAAAAATGATGATGATATATGGCACAAACTTGAAACAGGAATTATTTCAGTAAATCAATTCTGGGATGAATATAATAGAAGAATCAAAAATATTGATAAGGCAAATCCAGCAGAAACTGATTTATTCAGACTTTTCTTTCACCCCTCAAAAAATCTTCAAACTATTGAGCTGATTAAAGCACTTAAACGAAATAACCGTGTAGTTTGCGGCACAAACACAATTCAAAGTCACTGGGAAAATCATATGGAACGAGGCGACTATGCATTCTTTAATCAGACCTACGCTTCAAACAAAATAGGCTGCGCTAAACCTGACCCGCATTTTTTTGAACTGATACTTGAAGCAGAGCAGGCCGCCGCGGAGGATTCTTTTTTCACGGATGATAGGGCGGAAAACGTTGCTGCAGCGGCAAGCCTCGGAATTCATGCAGAACTCTTTACCACGGCTGCAGAACTTACAGAAAAATGGAAGTTATTTTATTAAAAATCCTCGTCCGATTCTGAAGACTTTATCTGTTTATTCAAACGATTTGCCTGTTCAATTTCATAACGAATATCAGAAAGACCTTTAGAAACTCTTGAATCCGGGCAATTATTATAAACTTCAATCATCATGCTTTCTGCCAGAGAAAGATTTCCCAAAGCTTCCTGAAGAATCGCTGCATTATAACCAGCTTCAACAAGTCCTGTTTCTTTATAAATTTTTGAAAACTCTTCTGAAGCCTGTTTAAGTCTTGAATCTGCCGCCATCTGATCTGCAGCCTTCATTCTTTCTTTAAGTGCCTTATCTTTAGTTTTTGCTTCAAGCAGTGAAATAGATTTAGTAACTGCATAAGGCTGCAGTTCCTTTAATATAGATTTTGCTGCATACCTGATTTCTGATTCTATCAGTTTATAAGCAGAAGGAATTGAAGATCTTCTTTCATATTTATCAGAAGTATTCTGACATTTTATTTCACTATATGAAATCACACAGTTGTTGCTGCTGTCTACAATCTGATATCGGAATCTGAAATCAACATCTCTAATCCAGTATTTTTCAAAAACATATTCAGCCTTTGTTGTTTCTGTTGCAGCCTTTACAAGTTTTCTTTCTTCATACACTCTGTCATCAATATTATAGTATGAAACCTCCCCTGTAAGATAAACATCAGCAGGATTCAGATAACCTTTTTTGCGGGCCAGCTCAACTTCATCTGAATTGATAAGCTTAATATATGGAGAGCGTGCAAGGCCGTTTTCTATTTCTCCACGCAAAGTTCTTATAGCAGCCTCTTCATCAGGATTATTGATTTCAAAAAGCTGGTAGAAAGTATTAATAAGTAATTCAGTTCCAGAATGAGCATCATATTCTCTATAATATGCATATGGTTTAATTGGGAGCACTGCAATTGTCTTTGCTCCATTCAGATCCAATTTTGCAGGTCTTGTTAACTGAACATTTACAGTTGTAGCACAAGAAAAAAACATCATGCTTGTAATTAAAAAAAGAATAAGATAAACAAATAAAGGATTAATAAACTTTTTCATGATAATCTCCTGTTTATAACTTTTTTATTGCTGTTAATTATAACACTTATATTGAATAAAATCATTCCTAAATATATAATAATTCAATTTTTTTATATGCAATGAGGCATTGATATGAATACAGTACTTCCGAATACTGAAATTATCCTTCACATTCTTCTTTCAGTTGGCATTATTGTAATTGTTGCCAAATATTTTGGCGTACTTGCAAAGAAAGTTGGTATACCGCAGGTTGCCGGAATGATAGTGGCAGGTCTCCTTTTACGTTTTGTTCCTTTCTTCAGAAACTTTGGAAAAACAGACTCAAACATTATCTATAATGAAACAAATCAGTTCATTTCTTACATGTCCGAAATCGGCGTAATTCTCATTATGTTTTCTGCCGGACTCGGAACAAATCTCAAATCACTGGTAAAATCCGGCTTCAAGGCAACTCTGATAGCTATCTGTGGTGTTTTTGTTCCATTAATTATGGGAACAATTATGGGAATGATATTCTTTGGTTCTGATGGCTGGGGAAGTCAGAGCTTCTTTAAATGTGTATTTATAGGAACAATACTTACAGCAACTTCCGTAAGTATTACAGTAGCCGTACTCAAAGAACTTGGAAAAATCAAATCTGATTTAGGTCAGACAATTGTAAGCGCTGCAATTATTGACGATGTAATTGGTATCATCGTACTTACAATCGTACTCGGTGTAAGCTCAGGAAAAGGAGGATATCTTGGAATCATTCTCAAAACACTCGCCTTCTTTGTCTGTGCAATCGTAGCCGGTTTTATCGTATACAAACTCTTCCGCTGGTACGACAAACGCCATCCACGTTCACGCCGTATTCCAATTTATGCCCTTGGAATTGCATTGATTTTTGCTTTCTGTGCTGAACACTTCTTTGGTATTGCAGATATTACCGGTGCCTATATTGCAGGTATAGTATTCTGCAGTTTAAGCGATGCATCATATATGGAATCTAAAATCGATATTAATGCCTATATGATTTTCAGTCCAATTTTCTTTGCAAGCATAGGTCTTAAAACCGATCTTTCCGGAATGAACTGGAGCCTCTTATGGTTCTCAATTGCCTTTGTTATAGTCGGATGTCTTTCAAAAATCATCGGTTGCGGTGGTATTTCAAAGCTTCTTGGATTCAACTGGAAAGAAAGCCTTCAGATTGGAGAAGGTATGATGGTGCGCGGTGAAGTTGCATTGATTGTTGCTACAAAAGGCCTTTCGGCTAACCTTGTAGATTCAAAATACTTTACTTCGGTAATTCTTTTGATTATTGTATCTTCAATGATTGTACCGGTTCTTCTTAAAAAATCTTTTAGTTCAGACAATCTTCCAGCTGAGCAAACTTCTCAAGCTTAGCAAAATAATTTTCATCTTCCGGGCGGCCAAATCCATAGGCTGCCCAGATAAATTGAAGACCGGCCTTCTTACAGGCATCATAATCCCCCTGAGTATCACCTACATAAACAGGATTCTTAAGTCCGTTCCTTTCAACAAGAAGCCTGATATTTTTATCTTTTGAAAGCCCGGTATTTCCAAAGCATTCAAAATCCTTTATAAACTCAATAATACCATTTTTTTCCATAACAAGTTCGATATAACCTTTCTGACAGTTACTTACTATATATAAAGGAATTCTTGAAGACAGGGTTTTAATTGTCTGTACAACTCCATCATAAGTTATGTTTTTTGTATTATGATAAATAGCCTTGTGTTCATTTTCGCAGCATTTACTCATAAGGATTTTTTTATCACTTTCAGACAGCATAGGAAAAAGATTATCGGCAATAACATCCATAGTTTTACCAAACTGTCCCTGAAGTATTTGGGCCGTCACATGAGGGACCTGAGGAAATAAATCATCGATAGTTCTATTCCAGGCATCTGCTACCACTCCAGTCGTATTCCAAATTGTGCCATCGACATCTAAAATAATTCCATCAAATTTCATTTTTATCTCCTTTTGGGCGCAAAAAAATCTTCCAACTCGCGTTCCGCCCTTCGCTAACGCTCACCCTCCTCGGGCACTTCATGCCCTGCGGTGGGCAAGGGGCTCCATGCTTGGCGCGCAGCACAGTTAAATAAAAAAGCCAGCAGCTATCTACTTTCCCGGGACGAACCCAGTATCATCGACGTAAGAGAGCTTGACTTCCGTGTTCGGAATGGGAACGGGTATTACCTCTCCACTATGGCCACTGGCATTATTAACAATGCGAAGAACGAAGTGCGTAAGTTCCACAAGGGAAGCACGCAGGA